>Ga0326727_10000913_pt1 | contig 115405 bp, 89 predicted proteins | sample MB2enrmetagenome_FD_207643 | JGI IMG/M metagenome (GOLD analysis project Ga0326727, IMG submission 207643) | Lab enriched peat soil microbial communities from McLean, Ithaca, NY, United States - MB29MY | ecosystem: Environmental > Terrestrial > Soil > Wetlands > Peat | place: USA: New York... | reverse complement strand
ACCCATGTCCAGCTTCTGCAATACCGCAAGCTGCGACCGCATCATCTACGGCGTCATCTCGCACCTGAACAGTTCCTGGGAAAGAAAACCCTTCTTCGAATTTACACAAAATGCTTGACGGTATTCCCCTAAATTATCTATTGACACCGTATACTAATTGTTATATACTTGCTTATGTTCGGTCGATCCAGAGTTGAACGTTCGCCCCGCAGTTTCACCTGTTCGCATCCATATCAAAACAAAGGCCTTGCAACTCAAAACAAGCAAATTCTAACCGCCCTGTTTTCACATACTTGCGCACTCTCGCGCCCGTATCCCCTTTGTTTTGATATGCTTCATAAAAACAGGCCGGGGGATGGGAGTACTTTGTCGCCAACAGTTCCTTCCCAGATCGGAACGGGAACCGCTTGTGCGGTTGCTGCTACCGCGAGTAGCTTTTCAGATAGGGGGGAAGAGGCGTATCGCTTTTCAGGCGCGGGTCGGGTTGCGGTGGCTTTGCCACCGTTTCGAGCGGGAGAACGCCGGCCCAGACGGGCAAAGCGTAGTCTGCCTCGTCATCCACTGGGCCGCCGGTGCGCAGCTTGGCGGAAACTTCTTCGAGGGGCAGGGCCAGGACCATGGTGCCCTTCAGCTCCTGCTCGGAGGGGTGACGAACATCGTTCCAGCGGCCTTTTAGTACGTGCTCGGTGAAGATGCGCATGGCTTCCATTTTTTCGGCGGGAGCTTCCACAAGCTGTGCGGTGCCGAGGATCACCACCGACCGGTAATTTACGGAATGGTGAAACGCCGAGCGGGCGAGCACGAGACCATCCACATGCGTCACCGTGACGCAAACGGGCACGCCCCCGCTGAGCGTGCGGAGCATGCGGCTGGCCGTGCTGCCGTGGAGATACAGCGTGTCGCCGGCGCGGCCATAGTTCGTGGGAATGACGTACGGCTGGCCGTTGGCGTTGAAGCCGACGTGGCACACGAAGCCCGCGTCGAGAATGCCATAGACCGTTTCGCGATCATACGTGGCGCGCTTGGGCAGGCGTTTGACTTGCGTGCGTTCGGTGGGAGTGAAATCGTTCATGCTTCTATTTTACTGTGCTACGGGCGAGATGCCAGAGCCAAGTTGGGCTTCTGCGGGCGCGCCTTGCCTACCCTGTGGCGAATAAGAAACATGTGCAGTGCAGCACGCGGACCGGCATTATGCGCGGCCGAATCGGTGTTGCCGAGGCAGGATGGGGTGACAACAGGTTACACGGCGCCGGGATGGGCCGCGCGGGGCCGGATGAAAAGGAGTAACGAGCTAGCCGCCGGCAATGGCGCCAACGACCAGGAAAGGCTCATCGCCGGAGGCAACTGCATGTGGCAAGGGTGTGTCTGGGGGTTCGTGGGACAAATCTTCAGAGCAAGCGAAGAAGCGCACGAAAGGGCGGCGCTCCTGGGTGCTGTGGTCGCGAATGGTGCCGCGCAACATTGGGTAGGAGACCTCGAGCGCGTCAAGAGCCGAGCGCAGTGTGGCTTGGCCTTGGACATCGAGCAGCACCTCGCCGCTAACTCGGGCTAAGGCCCGCAAGTGGGGCGGGAGAATAACGCGAATCATGGCAGCGTCTGGACCTCCACGGAGAGCACGGCGGGAAGGTCCCGTACAATGGGGGCCCAGGAATCCCCGGCATCGGAGGAAGCATATACCTGGCCGCCGGTGGTCCCAAAATAGATGCCGCAGGAATCGAGCGAGTCCACGGCCATGGCGTCGCGCAGAACATTGACGTAACAGTCGCGCTGGGGAAGGCCCCTGGTAAGCGGTTCCCACTCGTTGCCGCCGGTGCGGCTGCGGTAGACGCGGAGTTTGCCATCGGGCACAAAATGTTCGCCGTCGCTCTTGATGGGGACGACGTAAATGGTTTCCGGCTCCTGGGCATGCACATCAATGACGAAACCGAAGTCCGAGGGCAAATCACCGCTGACCTCGTGCCAGGAATCGCCGCCATTGTCGCTGCGCATGACATCCCAATGCTTTTGCATGAAGAGGACTTCGGGACGCGAAGGGTGCATGGCGACGTGGTGCACGCAGTGGCCAACCTCGGCCTCCGGATCGGGAATGTATTCGGACTTCAAGCCACGGTTGATGGGCCGCCAGGTCTTGCCGCCATCATCGGTGCGGAAGGCGCCCGCGGCGGAGATGGCGATGTAGATGCGACTGGGATTTTTGGCATCCTGAATGATGGTGTGCAAACACATGCCTCCAGCGCCGGGCTGCCAGCGCGGACCGGAGCCGTGGCCCCGAAGACCGGCAAGTTCGTGCCAGGATATGCCGCCATCGGTGGAGCGGAAGAGGGCAGCGTCTTCAACACCGGCGAAGACAGTGTCTGGATCGGAGTGGGAGGGTTCAAGGTGCCAAACACGCTTGAATTCCCAGGGATGCTGCGTGCCGTCGTAAAACTGATGAGTCGTGAGCGGCTTACCGCTAGCGGCAGAAGTGTCGTAGACGAACTTGTTGCTCTCCCCTTTGGGCACACCGCCCGGCGCGGTAGTTGGTTCACCTGGCGGAGTGCCAGGCTGAAACCAGGTTTTGCCGCCGTCATCGGAACGCTGAATGATCTGCCCGAACCAGCCGCTGGTCTGTGAGGCATAGAGGCGGTTGGGGTCGGCGGGGGAACCTTTGACATGGTAGATCTCCCATCCGGCGAAATGGGGGCCGCTGACCTCCCACTTCTCGCGCTTGCCGTCGGAAGATAACAGGAATGCGCCCTTGCGTGTGCCAACGAGGACTCGGACTCTGCTCATCGGATGCTCCTTTTCACACGATGCGAAGCCGGGGAAAAAGAGTGCAGGCCATGAGAAGCACCGGCCGCCGCCCGGACAACGGGGAGACAGTGTGCCATATCGCTTGAAGAATGCAAGTGGCAGTGCTGTTAGAGATCGTCCAGGTCTTCCTGGGGCTTCAGCGGGGTGATTTTGTGAGCGAGTTTGACGCCGTGCTTGCGGATGCCGGCCAGGATGGCGCGGCGAGTTTCGACGGGAAGCATTTCCGGGGCGAAGACGCCGGCGGATTCGCGCGGAAAAAACTTGATGAAGAGGGCGGCGACGTGCGCCGTGGCGTAGGCGACAGGCGTCGTGAAACGCCCCTGGCGACGGATCTGGTAGAGCGTGGGGAATGCGGCATCGCTGCGAATGAGCAGAGGCTGGTCGTCCTTGGGGGAGTGCTTGACGCCGCGCACGAGGACGGACGCAGCGAAACGCGCGTTCTGCAAGATACCTTGGCGGATCAGGGCCGCGATCTTCCGCGGCGAGGAAGTTTCTGGAAAGCGCAGGCGGGGAATGCCGCGCGATTTGGAGAGCTTGCCCTGCTTGTGCCAGCGACGCAGACGGTCAATTTCGTTTCCGCCGATTTTGACGTCGAGGTCCTGCATAGGAATGGAGTAAGGAAGCGTGGCCACCTCATCCTGAGCGGCTAGGACGACGCGGGTGGAACCGATGGGATCGGGGAAGCGGAACTTTTCCAACTCGGAGAAGCGCTTGGCCAGCTCAAATTTCTTTTGGCGATAGATGCGTGGCTGAGAAATGGCCTCATCGAAGGAGACCTCGGGCGACCACTGGGAGATGGGGTCGTCGCTCTCGGAGCTTTCGTAGAGGCGGATCTGCACCGATTGGACTTCGCTGAGGAGCTCGGCGGCACGCTTCACCAGCAGATTGGTCAGGCCCGGCGCGGCGCCCGCATTGATCAGCGCGGCGCGGCGCTTGGCCTCGAATTTGCGGGCATAGCGGAATTGCTCCGGCTTAAAGGGATTGCGCGTCAGGTGGGAGCTGAGATCGAGGTAGTGGGCGCGAAGGCGAAGTGCGGCGCGGAGGACGATCTCGTTGAACACGGAAGCGGAGGCGTTGACGATCAACTGGCAACCCTTAGCGGCGCGGACGATGCCGCGGAGGTTACGCGCGTTGACGGGAGTCACGGCGATAGTGGACTTCTTGCCGAGAAAGCGGCGGGCGCGTGCGGGATCGCGGTCGCCACAGCAGACGTCGTGGCCCTGGCGTTCCAGCAGTTGTGCGAGAAGCGAGCCGGTGGCCCCCGCTCCCAGGATGAAGATACGCATGAGTTTAGCAAACTGTATCACAGCCCACGAGGTAGCGGCGCGCGGAACGACCCGGGGATAGCCAGAATTGAACTGTAACGTGGAGGGGCGTACACTGTGCAGGTTAACTCCGACCCCTTTTGCCTACGGGAGAGACATCCCAAGGCGGCGGGGCGAGGCGAGCCGGGAGCGGTTTGCCGAGGGTTTGGGGGAAAACGCCCAAGCCTCCCGTGCGGTAAATTTTGCCGCGCTTGGAAAGGAGCCCGTAAGCCGGAAATGTGTAGATTTCCGGCTGGAGCCCGATTCCCTGTACGAATCGGGTTTTTTGTTTCTTGCTTGGTTTAGCGATGAGCCTCTACGACAAATTCGGGCGGCAGATCACCGACCTGCGGATTTCGGTGACGGACCGCTGCAATTTCCGGTGCGTCTATTGCCGCTCCGCGGATCCGGAAAACTACCGGGATCACGACGAAATACTGTCCTGGGAGGAATTGAGGCGCTTGGCGGGGATCTTCGTGGGCTTGGGAATTCGCAAAGTGCGGATCACGGGCGGAGAGCCGCTGGTGCGCGAGGGCGTCGAAGAATTCATTGCGCATCTGAAGGCGCTTGGGGTGCGGGATTTATCAATCACCACGAACGGGCACCTTCTGGCGGAGCGCTGCGACGGGTTGATTGCCGCGGGGCTGCAGCGCATTAACATCAGCCTGGATTCGCTGGATGCTAACAAATTTGAGCGCATCACACGCACGTGGTCGTACGACAAAGTGATGGAAGGTATTGAGGCGGCGCAGAAGTCGCGGCTCGCGCCGGCGAAGGTAAACGCGGTGCTGGTTCGCGGGCTGAATGATGACGAAGTGGAGGCGTTTGCGGCGTTCGCGCGGGAACGTGGGGTGATCATGAGGTTTATCGAGTTCATGCCGCTGGACGCCGACCGCCATTGGTCGCGCGAACTGGTGGTGCCCGTGGCGGAAGTTTATCAGCGCATCCATGCGCTGTGGCCGCTGGAGCAAATGCCGCACGAGAAGAGCGAGACGGCGAGAAAATACCGGTTCGCGGACGGCGCGCCGGGGGAGATCGGGCTGATCGCGCCGGTGACGCAAGCGTTTTGCGGACACTGTTCGCGCATACGGCTGACGGCGGACGGCAGGATGCGCACATGTCTGTTCAGCAAGGAAGATCGCAACCTGCGCGAACTTTTGCGGGCGAACGCGACGGATGAAGGAATTGCGGAGTGGGTGAAAGCGATGGTGATGGAGAAGGAAGAGGGACACCGCATCAACGAGCCGGGCTTCGTGCCACCTTCGCGAACGATGGTGTTTATCGGGGGATAGCCGCAGGGAGACGTTACGCTGTGTTTCCAGCGTTGGGCAAGGCGCTGGTAAAACTCACGAAAAGGCGACAGAATTCATCTAACAAATAGGAGTAGAGAGGGTTTGGAAGAAGCAGAGAAAACCCATGGGAAGCGTTGTCAGCGTATCATCGAGGAATTCGGTGGCGGAGAAAGAGCAACGGAGAAGGCATGGCGGATAACGAGGAAGACCGGGACGATCTACCGGAAGAACCCCAACGATTGTTCACGCTGACGGAGGCGGAACGAACGCGGCGTGAATTGGAGCCTTTTTTGATCGAGGCGATTGGGGCGCGCAAGAAACTCGGAGCGCTCGAAGAGGAACTCACCGCGGTTTCCACGCGCATCCTGATGATGGGCGGCATACTCGTGCCATACGCCAAACTGGCCAAAAAACGCATGGAGCATCAAGCCCTGGCCGAAATCATGAAAACGAATCTCGAAAAAATTCTTTCCACAGGCTGCCTGATCAAGGACCTGGACGTTGGTTTGCTCGATTTCCCGTCGGTCATCGGCAACGAGGAAGTGTATTTGTGCTGGAAGCTGGGCGAAGACCGCATTCGCTATTACCACCGCCAGGATGAAGGCTACGCCGGAAGGAAGCCGCTAGATCCGCGCGATCTGGGCCCCGGCGACCAGGTCCAGTAGACGCATCAAACGATTGGAATTGGCGAACACCTGTAACTGTCACCAAGGAATGGGGCAATTCTGGGAGCGCAGGGCTGCGGCTGGCGGCGCATGAATCTCATACCCGCCACGGGAGAAACCACGACGTGAGTCAAAACCGGTTGAAGGATTCCGCGAGCCCTTATTTGCGTTCGGCGGCTCATCAGCCCATCGACTGGCATGAATGGGGAGAGAGCGCTTTCACGCGCGCGAAGGCCGAGGATAAGCCGATACTGCTGGACATTGGCGCGGTGTGGTGCCACTGGTGCCACGTCATCGACCGGGAGAGCTACGAAAACGCGGAAATCGCCAAAATCATCAACGAACATTTTGTGCCCGTGAAGGTGGATCGCGACGAGCGGCCCGACGTGGATTCCCGCTACCAGTCCGCGATCAGCGCAATCAGCGGACAGGGCGGGTGGCCGCTCACCGGATTCCTGATGCCCGACGGCAAACCGTTTTTTGGCGGCACGTATTTTCCGCCGGAGGATCAGATGGGGCGGCCGGGATTCCGGCGGGTGCTGCTGGCGGTCGCCGATGCTTACAAACAGAAACGCGAGGATTTGGTGCGCACGGCGGAAGCGTTGGCGGAGGCCGTGGCGAAAACCGAGGCGTTCTCCGGAGCGCACGCGGAGTTTGATTTGAGCATCGTGGCTGCGCAGATCAGCGCGATCACGCAATTGTTCGATATTCGCAACGGAGGCTTCGGGCAGGCGCCAAAGTTCCCGCACGCTTCGGCGATTGATCTTGTGCTGGAGCGTTATCAGCAAACGGGAGAGAAACACCTGCTGGCGATGGCGGAGACGACGCTGGAAAAAATGGCCAAGGGCGGGGTGTACGATCAATTGGCGGGAGGATTCCACCGTTACTCCGTGGACGAACGCTGGCTGGTGCCGCACTTCGAGAAGATGAGCTACGACAACTCAGAGTTGCTGAAGAATTACCTGCACGGCTGGCAGGTGACACGCAATCCGATCTTGCGCGAGACGGCGGAGAACATCGTCGGATGGGTGAACGAGGTCCTGTCCAATCGTGAGCAGGGAGGATTCTACGCCAGCCAGGATGCGGACTACTCGCTGGATGACGATGGCGATTATTTCACGTGGACCTTGGAGGAGTTGCGCGGCGCACTTTCCAGCGAAGAGTCGCGCATCATGGAGCTCTACTACGACGTAGAGCCGCACGGCGAAATGCACCACAATCCGTCCAAGAATGTTCTGTGGATCGCGCGGGATGCCGGCGAGATCGCCAAGACGCTGGGGGTGGACGAGGCGCAAGTGCGGGTGGTGATCGCGAAGGCAAAAGGCGAGATGTTGCAGGCCAGGATGCCCCGGCCAACTCCATTTGTAGACAAGACCATGTACGTCAGTTGGAATGCCATGTTTGTTTCCGCCTATTTGGAGGCTGCGCGTGTTGTTTCAGGCTCCGCGGGCGAAAATTGCGGAGAATTCGCGCGGAAGACGGTAGACAGGATGTTGCGGGAGGCGTGGAGCGAGGAGCAGGGGTTTGCGCATCGGATTGGCGGACCGGCGTTGCGCGGGTCACTAGATGACCAGGTGTTCGGCGTGCTTGCGCTGCTCGATGCTTATGAAGCCACGCTTGAGCCGCGGTATTTTCATGCGGCCCAACGCACTATGGACGTGGCCATTGAGAAGTATGGCGACGAGGAGGGCGGAGGATTTTTCGACCGGGCTTCGGATGCGCCGGCGATGGGCGGGCTGGAGGTGCGGCGCAAGCCGTTCCAGGATTCGCCGACACCGGGAGCGAATTCCGTGGCTGTTCTGGCGCTGACGCGGATGCACGCCTACACAGACGATGGCCGGTATCACGATTGGGCGAGGGAAACTTTGGAGGCGTTTGCGGGGGTTGCTTCGCAGTACGGATTGTTTGCCGCGACCTACGGGCTGGCGGCTACCTTGTTCGCGGAACACCCGACGCAAGTGGTGATTACGGGCGCTAGTTGTGACCCCGCGGCGGAGAAACTTAAAGAGGCTGCGAACCAAGTGTTTCGCTTCGGCAAGGCGGTTCTGCGCGTGACACCGGAGTCATCGCTCGAGAATTTACCTGCGGCTTTGCGGCTCACGCTCCCTCAGTTGCCGAGAGACATCGCTGCCGCGCTGGTGTGCTGTGGAACTACGTGTTCGCCCACAACGAGCGATCCGAAACAACTTGGCGCTCTCCTCACAGGCAGGGGACACACCAGCGCCGCAACGTAAACATTCGAGGAAAAGTTGAAGCCAGCCGATGACGAGCTACTTGTTGCGAGTCAAAAAGTAAGACTCTGAGAAGGCATCGTGGTCTTCGGCGTGTTCCAAGGCGAATTTTCTTAACTCTGACGTGTCGGCGGACAGCAGCGTGCCGTCCGGGCTTTTGACGTAGGAAAGGCCCAGCTTACCCGCTTCGACTTGTTTGGTGACCCAATCGTCGTTTAGAAAATCGATGCGGACAGTATCTCCGCTCAGGACGAGACGCCCAAAGCAGTGGCCCCCGATTGCGGGATATGGAATATCTTGAAACTTATCTGTATCCGGCATCTCCAAGTCAATAAAGAGATAGGCGCCCAAACGAACCAGACGGGCGGTCGAGCGCAGCGTACCGCCTGCATCACTAAATTTCGGAATCTTTACGTCATAGCTATTTTCATATTCGCCGGGACTGAATACGACCAAAGCAAGATTTACGCTGGGATCCTGATGTGCATCGTCCTTCGCCTTGATTTTCCACTGACCGAGCAGTTGTTTTTCAAAAGCCGTGTCATCGTTGTTGAACAAGGGAAACAGAAAATCTTGAGGGGCACAACCTGTCAGGAAGAAGACAAAGGCGAGTGTTGCGAGGAGGCGGGAGATCTTTATCATTGGCTAATTCCTCGAATTCATGACCGGGGGACCACGCGTATCATCATCCCCCGGCAGGATTCTGTCCACAATATTGAGGAGCTACTTCTTGGGGCGCGATTCCGGGGGCACTAAACCGTTGAGGCGGTAGTAGACCACGATTTGCCCATAGTGCTCGTTGCCGTGGGCAATGATGCTGTTGGCGAAAGCGTCGATGCGCATCAATTGTCCGCCGAGATTCACGGTTTTCGCCAATCCGGCATCGCCCTGGGCTTTGATTATGTCCGCGCCGTCCTGGAAGGACTTTTTCACGAAGGCCACTACCTGGGCGCGGGTCTTGAGCTGGGACATGTCTGGATCGTCCGCGGGAAAGGGCTTGCCGACGATGGGATTGACGAAGTAATAGTTGCTCTGCGCAGCGTGGGCCAATTGACCGAGCCACGAGCGCATCTCGGGTTTCGGTTTGTAATCGTACTTGTCTTCCGGCATGTCTTCGGCAATGGCGATGAGGCGGCGGCCAAGGTCGTTCCACCCTTGGAGCAAGGCATCGGTAGGACCTAGGGCCGGCTTCGGCTCAGGCTTTTTCATATTGGTGTCTTGCGCGCGAATCGGAAGGACGGCAAGACACGCGGCAAAAAGAACGACAGCAACCATAGGGATTTTTCTCATTTTTCTCTCCTTTCGTTTTCCTGGCAGAGGGCCGATATATCAGACGCACGAGTTGATGGGAAGTTGCTCTCCAGCCGGAAAAGTGGTGAAACCGGCGTCCGAGGGTTGCCATGATACGCCGGAATCACCGGGCTTGGCTACAAGAGCTTGAAAGCAGATGGGTTACTCTTCGTAAGGAGTAAGCCAGAAGCTCCCGGAAATGAGCGGCAGGCATGGTATTCTACTTCTTTGCCACTGAGGGAGAACCAGCGTTGAATTGGAGTTGGATTTTGCTACGAAGCGCGGTGGGGCTGGGCATTTTGGCCTCGCTGTTTCTATCGCAGCGTTTCTGGTACCGGACACTTTGGCGGGTCACGTCGAACTGGGGCCGCGTGTGGCTTCGCGTGGGCGTGCGGCTAGTGTATCTCGCCGGGCTGTTGCTGATCATAGTGGCGATTGCCGATGGTTTGAGCCAGGGTCACGGGCGCATCCTCCCGATGCATTCTCCGGTTGAGGCTTTTGCGGGATTGTGGTTTTTCAGCGCCCTGGCAGCGTATTTCGCGGTGAAAGCAGTGCACGCAGTGGAATGGGTTTGGCACCGCGTGCACAAGCCTGCTCTTCCGTCATTGCCCTCGTTGCTGACGCGGCCCGCGGTGGCGGAAGATTTTGTTCCGGATCCCTCGCGCCGCACCTTCTTCAAGACGGCCAGCATTGTGGCGGGCGCGGCGCCGTTTGTCAGCGTGATGTATGGATTTGCCGCGGAACGTTTGCGGTATGAACTGCGGCGGATCGAGATTCCGCTGGCGAACCTGCCGCCGGAGCTCGATGGGCTGGAAATCGTCCAGCTCAGCGACATTCACCTCAGCGGCTATATGACGCGCGAATCGGTGCGCCGCGCTGTGGACATGGCCAATGATGTTGGCGCGGACTTGGCCGTGGTTACGGGCGACCTCATCACCGGCATGCACGATTCCATGGCCGAATGCGTCGAGGAAGTGCGGCACCTCAGAGCGCCTCTGGGCGTGTACGGATGCAATGGCAACCATGAGATTTATGCGCGCGCCGAAGATCTTGCCGAAAAGCTCTACCAACAGGCGGGCATGAAACTCCTGCGGAGCGAAAACGCGGTGATTGCGTACAAGGGCGCGGAGTTAAACCTGATTGGCGTGGATTACCAGCGCGAGCGCATGCCCAACGGCCGCAAGATGCAGATGCTGGACAATCTCGAGCCGCTGGTGCGCCGCGACATTCCGAACCTGCTGCTTTCCCATAATCCCAATTCGTTCAATCGCGCCGCGGAATTGGGCATTGAACTGACGCTTTCGGGGCACACGCATGGCGGGCAGGTGAAGGTGGAAATTCTGGACGTAAGCATCAGCCCGGCGCAGTTCATCACCGACTACATTGCCGGGCTGTATCACCGGCCCCTTCTGATGCCGGATGTACCCAAGCGCATGGGCGAGACGATCAAGCTGATGCCCAACGCTCCAAAGGGCCTCGCCGCGCTCTACGTCAACCGTGGATTGGGGACGGTAGGCGCTCCGGTGCGCCTGGGCGCCCCTCCGGAAATTTCACACTTCATCCTCCGCCGCGTATAAGCTCGATCATTTTTCCCAGCGGGAATCTATTCCGCCTGCCACTGGACATCGCGCGGTTCCTGCGACACACTCTTTCTTTTCCCAGGGGCTTCATGATCCTTCTCATCATGGGCGTCACCGGATCGGGTAAATCCACCGTGGGATCGCAGCTTGCTGCGCAACTCGGCTGGACGTTTCTGGATGCCGACGATTTCCACTCTCCGGAAAACAAAGCCAAAATGCGCCGAGGGATTCACCTGGCGGAAGATGACCGCATCCCCTGGCTGCAGGCGATGCACACGGAATTGGCGCGCCTCGATGGCCAAAAGCAGAATGCCGTGCTGGCGTGTTCGGCCCTGAGGAAGCCTTACCGGGAGATCCTTGCCGAAGGCTTGGACCTTCGCGTTGTTTACCTGAAGGGCTCCTACGAGGTCATTCAGCAGCGGATTCAAGAACGCCACGCACATTTTGCGGGCACGTCCATTTTGGCGGACCAATTCGCGGTGCTGGAAGAGCCTGATGACGCCCTCGACCTGGATGTCGCGCTTCCCGCGGAAGATTTAGTCGCGAAAATCCTGGCGCACTATGAACTCACGCCTTCCACGTTTGTAGGTTCAGGCGAAAGGGTGATTCATCGTTTGCTCTGGCGACTTCTGCCATTTCTTTTTCTTCTTTACGTGGTGGCCTATCTCGACCGCATCAACGTCGGATTTGCCGCGCTACAGATGAAGAGCCAGTTGAAATTCAGCGATGCCGTGTACGGGGCAGGCGCCGGCATTTTCTTCGCTGGCTACTTTTTCTTTCAAATTCCCAGCAACATGGCCATGCAAAAATTCGGTGCCCGCCGCTGGATCGCGTTTCTGATGATTCTCTGGGGCGGAATATCCGCAGCCATGATGTTCGTGGGCTCCGCCAGGTCGTTTTACACCATGCGGTTTCTGCTGGGCGCCGCGGAGGCGGGCTTCTTTCCCGGTGTCATCTATTACCTGCGCAACTGGTTTCCCGCGGCTGTGCGGGCGCGCGCCCTGGCTCTTTTCATTATGGCGGGACCGATTGCGGGAGTCATCGGCGGACCGATCTCCGGCGCGCTGCTGGGACTTCACCGGCGCGGCGGCCTGGCAGGCTGGCAATGGCTTTTTCTGCTCGAAGGCATCCCGGCGATTTTGTTGGGATTCGTGGCGTACATCTTCCTGACGGACCGGCCGGAAAAGGCGAACTGGCTTTCCTCGGGCGATCTGGCGTGGCTCGTCTCTGCTTTGCGCAGAGACGAAGCTGCTGCGTCGCATGAGCGGGCCGCGCCCACCGGCATCCTCGCTATGCTTTTGGATGCGCGTGTCTGGGGCTTTTCCTTCATCTACTTCAGCGCTGTAGCCTGTGCTTATAGCATCGGGCTGTGGCTGCCCACGGCTGTCAGAGCGCTTTCCGGCATTAGCCCGTTCGTGATCGGGCTGCTGGCAGCCATTCCGTATTTGGCGGCGGCCATCGCCATGGTCATCGTGGGCGCGCATTCCGATCGTACCGGCGAACGTGACTGGCACGTCGCGCTCCCCGCGTTCGTTACCTGCTTCGCCCTTGCGGCTGCTGCGTTCGCGACGACTGTCCCGGCCACGGTCGCCGCTTTCACGATCGCCATGGCGGCGGAGTTCAGCATGATGGGTCCGTTTTGGGTGCTGGCTTCGAGAACACTGGACGCCAAGACTGCAGCGGCGGGGATTGCGTTCATCAACGCCATCGGGAATCTCGGCAGCGGACTTGGCCCTTACTGGATCGGCTATTTGCGAACGGCCACGGGAAGTTTTCGCGGAGGCTTGCTCAGTATCGCAGTGCTGCTATTTCTGGCCGGCTTCACGGTGCTCGGGATTCGTCAACCCCGGGTCGCGCGGATGGCGAGCAGTTGATTTTTCCTCCCGCTAACCAATATGGTTGTTTACGGGGCCCATCGGATTGGGAAATAATTCTTCCCTCACGACCAAAGGATAAAAGAATGAAGATAACTTACCGTCCGTGGCTAGTGTCCGGACTTCTGCTTGCGGGAATCTCGCTTGCCCCGATACGCGCTCATGTGGCCGCCGATGATAAGCCGCTCTATGGCTATTCCGCCGAATCCTCGCGCATCGAGCGGGAGTGGGAAGAAAAACTGCGCGCCATCCCGAGCGCGGAGAATCTTCGCGCTTACATGCAGCGCCTGTCGGCACGGCCGCATCATGTTGGCTCTCCGTACGACAAGGACAACGCCGAGTGGATTGCGACGAAGTTCAAGGAATTCGGTCTGGATACGCATATCGAATCCTACGACGTGCTCTTCCCGACCCCCAAGGAACGGCAGGTTGAATTGCTCGATTGCAGCGGCGCGGGCGGAACGGATTGCCGGACAAAATTCACGGCAAAGCTTGAAGAGCCCAGCCTGCCGGAAGATCCCACTTCCAACCAGAAGTCCGAGCAATTGCCAACCTTCAACGCGTTTTCCAGGGATGGAGACGTCACCGCGCCACTCGTGTACGTAAATTACGGGATACCGGAGGATTACGAGCAATTGGAAAAGCTGGGTGTATCCGTGAAGGGGGCAATCGCGATTGCGCGCTACGGGCATTCCTGGCGCGGCATCAAGCCCAAGGTTGCCGCGGAGCACGGCGCGCTCGGCTGCCTGATTTACTCCGATCCTCACGAAGACGGCTATTTTCAAGGCGAGACGTTCCCCGCCGGCGCTTACCGCCCCAAGGATGGCGCACAGCGCGGCAGTGTCGCCGATGATCCTATCTATCCCGGAGATCCGCTGACTCCCGGAGTGGCCGCGACGAAGAATGCCAAGCGCCTGGAACTGAAGGATGTTCCGGTGATCACAAAAATTCCCGTGCTGCCGATTTCATACGGAGATGCGCAGCCGCTGCTTGCTGCGCTCGCCGGCCCGGTGCCTCCTGCAAGCTGGCGTGGAAACCTGCCCATCACCTATCGTGTCGGTCCGAGCGCGATGAAGGTGCATCTGAAGGTCAAGTTCAATTGGGATTTGAAGCCCATCTATGATGTGATTGGGAGAATTCCCGGATCCTCGGACGCGGACCAATGGATTATTCGCGGGAATCATCACGATGCGTGGGTCAATGGCGCCGAGGACCCCATTTCCGGGCAGGTTGCGCTGATGGAAGAAGCGCGGGCGCTGGGCGAACTGGTGAAGCAGGGCTGGAAGCCGAAACGCACGATTATTTATTGCGCCTGGGATGGGGAAGAACCCGGCTTGATCGGCTCGACGGAATGGGTGGAGGACCATGGCGACGATTTGCGCGCACACGCTGTTGCGTACATCAACTCTGACAGCAACACCCGCGGCTATTTCGACGCCGAGGGATCGCACACGCTGGAAAAACTGATGAATGAGGTGGTGCGCGATATCCAGGATCCGGAAACAAAGTTGTCCGTCTGGAAGCGCCAGCAGCTTGGCGCCATCGCGTCCGCGAGCACAGCGGAAGAGCGGCAGGAAGCGCGCAACCGCAACGATCTGCGCATGGGCCCCCTCGGCTCCGGGTCAGACTACGGGGCGTTCCTGCAGCACGCAGGCATAGCCTCTCTCGACATCGGTTATGGCGGTGAGGATGGCGGCGGCATCTATCATTCGATTTACGACGATTTTTACTGGTACACGCATTTCTGCGACGTGGATTTCGTGTACGGACGCGCCTTGGCGCAGACCGGCGGCACGACGGTGATGCGTCTGGCGGATGCAGATGTGCTGCCCTTCGAGTTCAGCGATTTCGCAGACACCATGCAGAACTACGTCAAACAGCTCAAGAATCTTCTGAAAGAGAAGCAGGAAGAGATCGGCGAGCGCAACAGGGAGATCGAGGAAGGCGTGTTTCAGGCCATCAATGATCCGCGCCGCCCCACGGTGTCCCCGAAAGTGGAGAGCGTGCCGCCTTTCCTGAATTTCGCGCCGCTGGACAACGCCGTGACAGAACTGGCGAAGAGCGCCGAAGCTTACAAGAAGGTGTACGAGCAGGCGAGCGCCAAGGCCGATTTCGGCAAGTCGTCGGCCGCGGAGCTGAATCGTTTGCTGGCACAAAACGAACAGCAGCTTACGCGCGAGGAAGGGCTCCCCGGGCGGCCGTGGTTCAAGCACGAGATCTACGCGCCAGGGCAGTACACGGGCTACGAAGCCAAGACTTTGCCGGCTGTGCGCGAGGCGCTGGAGTTGAAGCGCTGGAAGCAAGCCGAAGAAGCGATCGTGGTTGTCTCCAAGGTGCTGCAAGGAGAGGCGGAGTACATTTCCGCGGCGGCCGCGAAATTGTCGGCATTGCATTAGAATAAAGAGACCGGGGTAGGCGTTTCGCCGCGTTTCCCGGCATTCTGCATCACAGGAGCCCGCACATTCCTTCCTACAACCTCGCAATCGTGGGTTTTGGCCACGTGGGCCGAGCCCTGCTCCGGCAATTGATCTCCAAAGAAAGCGAATTGCGCCGGAAATACGACGTGCGCTGGCGGCTGACCGGCATTGCCTCGCGGCGCATCGGCTGGATCGCCGAGCCGGACGGATTAAATCCGATTGCCGCGCTGAACAACCACTTTCCGAATCACGCGCAACCCGCGCACACCGTGCGGGAATGGCTGGAGCACGCGAAAGCGGATGTGCTGTTTGAGGCGACCTCCCTCAATGCGGAAACCGGGCAGCCCGCCATTGACCACGTGGCAGCTGCGCTGGAAACGGGCGCCCACGCCATCATCGCCAATAAAGGGCCACTGGTTCATGCTTATGCGGAACTCACGGCACTGGCGAGGGAGAAGGGCCGGAAGTTTCTGTTTGAGTCCACGGTGATGGACGGTGTGCCCATTTTCTCGCTATTTCCGCTCGGGCTTCCGGCCACGGATCTGCGCGGGTTTTCCGGCGTGCTCAATTCAACCAGCAACGTGGTGCTCACGGAAATCGAGAAGGGGAGATCCTTCGACGAAGGAGTGAATCGCGCGCAAACCTTGGGTATCGCGGAAATCGATCCCGCGCAAGACGTGGATGGCTGGGACGCCGCGGTCAAGGTCGCAGCGCTTGCGACGGTGCTGATGGGCGTGCCGACGCGCATCGAGCAAGTCCAGCGCACGGGTATCCGCGAACTGAGCGAGGAAAAGATTCGTTCTGTGCGCGCGGCGGGCATGCGTTACAAACTGGTCTGCCGGGCGGAGCGGCGGGGCGACGGCGTGGATTGCCGTGTGAGCCCTGAGCTGTTGCTGCTTTCGGATGCGATGGCGGGGCTGGAAGGCACGAGTTCGGCGATTCGCTTCGATCTGGATGTATTTGGGTTGTCGCTTGTGGAACACAATCCCAGCGTGGATGCGACCGGCTACGGACTGTTGGCGGATTTTCTGCGCGTGGCTCAGCAGTAAGCTATTTTGTGAGAAACTACACCTCTTGAAGATGGAATTACTTCTCAGGACAAAGTGAGGGCCATGAGCACACCTGGAATTCATCCCGCAGCGCAGGCGACCCTGGACACGGCCTGGGTTCGCGCGCAATTTCCCTCATTGCAAATGCAGGTGAATGGCCAGCCTGCGGTCTTTCTGGACGGGCCGGCAGGCACGCAAGTGCCCACGCAGGTGATGCACGCGATTCAGAATTACCTGATGAGCGCCAATGCGAATACGGGCGGGGCTTTCCTTACCAGCCGGCGCAACGACGAGATCATCGCCGGCACGCGCGCGGCCTTGGCCGATTTCTTCCACTGCGAAAAGGACGAGGTGGTATTCGGGCAGAACATGACCACCATCACGTTTGCCGTTTCGCGGGCACTCGCGCGCGAACTGAAAGCGGGCGATGAAATCCTGCTGACCACGCTCGATCACGATGCTAACTTTTCGCCCTGGAAGGCGCTGGAAGAAAAGGGAATTGTCATCCGGCAAGTGGATATTCGAGAAGCGGACTGTACTCTCGACTTGGAGGATTTGAAGCGCAAGCTGAATGAAAAGACGAAGATTGTCGCCGTGGGTTACGCTTCCAACGCCGTGGGCACGATCAATCCGGTGGCGGAGATCACGAAGCTGGCGCATGCCGCCGGAGCGATTGTGTATGTCGATGCGGTGCACTACGCGCCGCACGGTTTGATTGACGTGAAAGCGCTCGACTGCGATTTTCTGGTTTGTTCACCTTACAAATTCTTTGGTCCCCATATGGGCACGCTCTACGGCAAGCGAGAGCATCTTCAAAACTTTCGTCCGTATAAGGTGCGTCCCTGCACCGAACAGGTCCCCGAGCGCTGGGAAACCGGCACGCAGGTTCAGGAATTGATCGCCGGGATCGGCGGGGCAGTGGAGTATCTTGCGGAACTCGGCCGGCGCGGCGATCCCAACGCAATAACGCGGCGGGAAGCTTTGGCTTCTGCGTATCGCGCCACAGGGGCTCACGAGACCCGGATGATCTGGCGGCTGATTGACGGACTGCAATCCATTCCCGGCGTGCGCATCTACGGCATCACGGGTCCGCAGCGATCGGCGGAACGTTGCTCCACGCTTTCACTGCGCATCGGGAATCACCTCCCCACCACCATTGCCACTTATCTTGGCGAGCGCGGGATTTTCACCTGGGATGGGAATTACTACGCGCTAAATCTGAGCGAGCGGCTTGGCGTGGAATCGCAGGGCGGCATGCTGCGCATCGGTTTGGTGCATTACAATACGATGGAAGAAGTGGAGCGGTTGCTAGCTGCGCTGAGGGAATTTGCCGCCTAGATCTCAACTACCTTGAGCAGTTAGGGTTCACCGGGTACCGACAGCGGCGAGAAAAGCCGTGTATGCTGTCAGGTTATGACCAAACGACCAAAACCCATTGTACTCACTATATTGGATGGGGCTACCGAGCCGAAACGAAGGGCAACGCCATCGCTCTGGCGGCTTAATCCCCGACGCCACCCTTGGGTGCCTGGTAACCTTCGCGGGCGTAGATCACAACCTTCTGTTTCTTGCCTTTTTGGTCCACGACCGTCAACGGGCTGCCATCCGGCGCCACCAGTTCGACTTTAACTTTGCGGTATTTTCCGTCGGCAGCATGGTTTGTCGGCGAATAGGTGATGCTGTACTGGTGCCGCAGGAATTCCGCCACGGCGCGCATATCAGTTGGAATTTCGCCGTCGAACTGCGGGACCCAGGACATACCGCCGGTCATTTGCGCCACTGTCTTCAATTGGTTTTGGGCCTGAAGAAAGGTCATTTCTCTTGACCCGCCTAACCTTTGATGGAGTTCCATACGGTTCTCAAGGGTTTTGGCCACGCACACCGCAAAAATCGTGACATCGGTCTGCCGGAGTTGTTTAAGGGTCTGATCCAGCGTGTGTTTGGAAAAGGTATCGATGCCGCTCGCCAAGAGCAGCACGGATTTCTTTCCCTTCACATCTTTCAGCCGGTCGACAGTGTCGAGCAGGGCATCGAACAAATTTGATTCGCTGAAGCCGGGGAACATGAGATGGTAGATGGCGGCGCGAACTTCGTCCTTGTTTTGTGTGAAGTCCACCTCCAGACGGTCGTTCATGTCGAAGGTTACCAGTGCGACCCAGTCCTGCTGTTTGAGATTGGGGAACAGCGCGTCCGCCCAATACCTCGCCTGATAGGCAAACCAGCCATTCGCGACGTTGCTCCATTCCAGCAAAACAACCATCGTGATTGGGGCATCGCCGGGGCTAAAGTTGGTAATGGTCTGCGGCACGCCATCTTCCAGGACGTGGAAATTCTCTTTTTTCAGGCCGGTAATGATGTCACCGTTTGCGGTGGTAGCAACGACGTCCAGCGTCACGACGGGCACTTCGAGGGAAATCGTCACGCCGCCTTCCTGCGGCTTTTGCTGAGGCGCAGCCGGCTTCGGCTCGGGCGCCGGGTTTGCCTGGGGGGGCGAGGCGTTCTGAGGTCCCTCGGGCGCCTGCGCCGCCAGGCCGGCGCCGAGCAATAGCATCGTGGTGGTGACTGCCGCTAACCTGCCCATCGCTGAGTTCCAAGTCATTATGCGTAACCCCCTGGCTATCTCTCTTAAGATGCGCCTGATGCGCCTAGCGTCGTCTTACCCGTGCGCCTCATCAACCGTGCAACTTAGGCAACGCCCCGCGATGCCCCCGCCAAGGCCATGCGTTCCGCATGTTAGTATGTTTTTTACTTGTTGCCTAACGGATTCAAACTGGGGGGTGTTTTCGTGAGCTGGAAGCGGGTCAGCTTGTCCAATCTTATCCTGTTAGCTCTTGTCGCGGGCCATGGCTGCGTTGTTCGCGCGCAGATCAAACAAGGACCGCCTCCCTTCGGCATACCCTCTCCGCCGCCGCTGGTGGGAGACACCTCCGGGCTGGCGCGCGAGGCGCAGGACTGGCTCGTTGATCTGGTCAGGATCAACACCACCAACCCGCCCGGAAATGAACAGGCCGCCGCGAACTACCTTGCCGGCATTCTGACCAAGGAAGGCATCACGCCGGAAATTCTGGAGGTTGCGCCTGGGCGCAGCGCGCTGGTGGCACGGTTGCGCAGCAGCGCGGTCGCCGAACCGTCCAAGGCGCTCCTGCTCGTCGCGCACATGGATGTGGTGGGCGTGGACCGCAGCAAGTGGTCGGTCGACCCATTTGGCGGCATCGTCAAGGACGGCTATTTGTATGGGCGCGGGTCCAACGATGACAAGGGCATGCTGGCCGCGAATCTCGCGGCGTTCCTTGCGCTGAAGCGCTCCAACGTCCGGCTGAATCGCGACGTCATTTTCCTGGCCACCACCGATGAAGAGCAGTTTGGCGACGCCAGCTTGAAGACGCTCATCGCCAAGTATTGGGACAAATTCGCCGCCGGTTATGCCATCAACGAAGGCGGGAAGGTAGTGGTGAAAGACGGCAAGGTGCAACATGTGGCCGTGCAAGCCGATGAAAAAGTGCCCGTGAATGTCACCGTGATTGCCAGGGGCACGGCCGGACACGCCTCCATACCCACAAAAGATAATCCCGTGGTGCACCTGGCCGCGGCGGTGGCCAAGATCGGCGAGTACACGGCGCCGGTTCACTTCACCTCGATCACGCGGCGCTACTTTGAAGGCCTCGCTACTCTCGAGGACGAGGATATCGGCAAGTGGATGCGCGTGGTGGATACGCCCGATCGCGGCGAGCACGCCCAGCGCGTTCTCTCCGACGCCAATCCGTTGTGGAACTCGATGATGCGCGATTCGATTGCGCCAACTATGCTGCAAGCCGGCGTGCGCGTCAATGTCATCCCCTCGGAAGCCCGGGCAAATCTCAATATCCGTTTGCTGCCGGGCGATACGGTCAGCGCGCTGCTGGACGAGCTCACCAAACTTGTGAATGATCCCCTGGTGCACTTCGAAGTGCAGCCAGATGTCGGCCTCGCGGCGCCCAATTCCTCGATTGAGACCGATCTTTACGCCACGATTACCAAAGTCTGCGCGCGGGAATTCGGCGGCGCTCCTGTTTTGCCGTTCATGTCAACCGGGGCAACCGATTCCGCGCAACTCCGGCTGCACAGCGTCCAGGCCTATGGCCTGCGGCCTTTTCCCCTGACCGACGAGGACGACCGCCGAATGCACGGCGACGACGAACGCCTTCCCCTGGCCGCCTTTGCGACAGGTGTCGACCTGCTGACGCGCATCGTGGCGGAATTTTGCGTCATGAAGTAGCAACATCTCTGATATACACATCAGGGGAGAGGAAAGCATGAATCCCCGCCATTCCAAGATTGTCTGCACCATCGGCCCGGCCACGCGGTCTCCCCGCATGATCCGCAAACTGCTGCTGGCGGGCATGGACGTCGCGCGGCTGAATTTTTCACACGGGACGCCCGCCGAACATGCCCAGAGCTTCTCGATGTTGCGCGAAGCCGCGGCCGCGTTTCAGAAACCCATCGCTATTCTGGCGGATCTGCAGGGCCCCAAGATCCGGACGGGAGCGCTGGCGGGTGGCGGCACGGTCACATTGCGCGCGGGACAGAAATTCGTCATCACCACGGCAAAGATTCTCGGGGATTCCACGCGCGTCAGCACGATCTTTCACCCGTTGCCGCGGGAAGTGAAATCCGGCGACCGCATCCTGCTTTCCGACGGGCTCATCGAATTGCGGGTGGAAAGAATACGCAAGCAGGAAGTCATCTGCCAGGTGGTCAATGGCGGGTTGCTGGGCGAACACCAGGGCATCAATCTTCCCGGTGTGAAGTTGCGCGTCCCTGCCCTCACCAATAAGGACCGCAAGGACCTGCGCTTTGCGCTGGCACACGGCGCGGACTACATCGCGGTTAGCTTCGTCCGCCGGCCCGAGGATGTGCTGCTGGCGAAGTCGCTGATTCGCCGGGCGAACAAAGACACGCCGGTGATCGCCAAGCTGGAAAAGCCCGAAGCCATCGAAAACCTGGAAGCGATTTTGCGTGCCTCGGAGGGCGTGATGGTGGCACGCGGCGATCTGGGCGTGGAGATGAGCCCCGAGTGCGTTCCCGTGGTGCAGAAGAACATCATCGCGCGCGCGCGCGAATTCCGCCGCCCGGTAATCACCGCCACGCAGATGCTGGAGTCCATGACGGAAAACCCCCGGCCGACCCGCGCGGAGGCTTCCGACGTGGCCAATGCCATCTTCGATGGCTCGGACGCCGTGATGCTCTCTGCCGAAACGGCCAGCGGAAAGTATCCGGTGGAAGCTGTACAGATGATGGCGCGGATCATCGAAGCGGCCGAGGCGAGTATCCATGAGTATCCGCGGCCGGTGCCGCAGGAGCGCCTGAAAGTGCCGGAAACCGTGGCGGAACTGGTGTGCCATGCTTCGCGCGAGCTGCACATGAAGCTGATCGCGGTGTTTACGCACAGCGGATTCACGGCGCGGCTCATATCGCGCTACCGGCCGCTGGTGCCCATCGTGGCGTTCACCCCGGAGGGGAATACGCGGCGGCGCATGGCGCTGTTGTGGGGCGTGACGTCGCGTCAGATCTCCGACATTAAGAAGATCGATGGATTGGCGGCGATTGCCGAGGAGCGGCTGCTGGAAGAGCGGCTCGTGCGCCAGGGCGATGTGATTGGCATCGTTGCGGGTACACCGATGGGGATCCGCGGGACGACGAATTTCATGAAGTTCCACGTCATTGGCGGCGCCAGCTAAAGGAAAGTGAGAAAAGAAGGACGCAGACCCGGCGGTGCGCAACATCCCGCACTCATGCCCAGCTCCTCAATCCGACGTCAATTGACCCAGTGATCGGGACGCGAGGGAGGCTCCTCGCGATGCTTCTTCATGTACACCTGGAAGCGCTTGCGATTCCGCTGGTACTTCCAATCGGCGACTTCGTTGCGCACGCGGTAGAGGAAAGAGCCACGGCGGAGGTACAGCCAGCCGACCAGCATCCCGCCCAAATGGCAGAGATGCGCGACACCGTCTCCTCCAGACCCCAAGGTGCCGAAGAACTCGATGGCAGCCATGGCGGCGACAAACGGCCGCATGGGAATCATGATGGGGAGAGGGAAGATCCAAATGCGCCGGTCAGGAAACAGAATGGCGTTAGCAATGAGGATGCCGTAAACTGCGCCGGATGCACCGATCGTGGGGACGTCGCTCGGCCTATGCCCCCAGAGCATGGGGAACACTTTAACCAGAATGGTGATCACCCCTGCGCCGACTCCGCAGAGGAAAAAGTAATTCAAGAAGCGGTCCCTACCCCAGACCATCTCCAGCTCGCGGCCGAACATCCAGAGAAACAGCATGTTGAGGAGAAGGTGGAGGAGCCCGCCGTGAAGAAAAATGTATGTGACGGGTTGCCAGATGCGTAGCCCAGGGATGGGTCCCAGGGGCACCAGCCCAAACTGGTGATTGATCCATGATGTCGGGTCAGGGGTAATAAGAATCGCCGCGAGCGTTTGCACCAGAAAAACAGCGGAACAGGCAATAACCAGATACTTGACGGCGGGAGTGATGAAGCTGCGCCAGTCGAAACGGATGCGCGGCGCGCCGAACGTCGTGCCCATAACATCAGTGTAAGACGAGGGAGTGCCGCACGTCAAAAGGAGCCAAATTTGGTAGTGGGTCAGTTTCCAGCAAGGGCGGTGGTCTCAATGGGTCGACGCAACACTTAGGTCGAACTCGACTTGCATTGAAAACAAAGGCTAAATCGCTCGCTTGAGTTAGATCAGCCGGAACACTACCCTGGCTAGGTTTTGACAGAGTCCAGCCAAACAGATCGCTTCTCCTGGGGAAGCATTGTCGAATCAACGCATTGGATGGTGTTGCATCGACCGGTTGAGCTGGCAGCGTTAATCGGCAGTCATGCTAACCTCGCATCGTTCCTCAATTACGAGTTATTATGAGTTGACGTTCCTCGAACAGAATCCTCAAGTAAGTGGGAGGGCAGAATGAAATCGGTGTTGCGGTTTGGCGTTGCCGCACTGGTCAGCCTCCTTGTCAGTTTTCTGATTGCTTTGGTTGGCTATTCGCTTCGTCTCTGGATGGGCATCCCCCTTTTGCTCTACCTTTCAGTTCCATTCGCCATTCTTCTCGGTGTGGCTGCCGTAGGGTTCCCCCGGCGAAAGATTGGCCAGAAAAGCAGTCCGATAATTGCAATTCTGGTAGGGATTGGAATGGGAATTCTCTACGCCTATCTCGTCACGAGATTCGTACTCAACCTACCCGGGTTCGTTGCGCTAACGCTTTCATGTTGGGTTCCTAGCGGTTTATCCGCGATGGCGGCAACGAATAGTAGGAAGCACTGGTTGACTGCGACTGGAATCGGGCTAGTTTGTCTGACCACGATCATTTTGATGGGACCCGCCTTCAATGCAGCCGCTCACAATCAGCAACTAACAGTTGCCCTCATCACACCCTCCGAGGTCTCCGCCTTCGGACTGGAGGCGCAGCCTGAGACGCTTGGATTCCATGGCGACGAAGAAATCAAGACTGCAAAGAATGAAGTACTCGAATACATGCGCACTCAAGGCTACGGAGAATCTTTTCGCGTGATGAGTATTACGCGACGAGGAAAAGGGAAGAAAAGTCTTGCAATTCTGCTGCTAAAGGCTCCAATAACCCACGAAGCCGTGCTTCCGGTGCCCGATGGCACGGACGTAGTTTATGTCCAAGGGCCTCAGAATTGGGAGAGGATACCCGCACAAATTCCCGTGCTCCACCGGGGAATCACGGTTTTACCCCCTGACCACTTAGAAGGATGTCTCGGTTTTTTCCGAATACCGGACGCAAGAGGCATTGCGTTGATGGGAGTGATACGAGGAAAAACTTCCGCCCAGCCCCAATGAAATTGCGACCACCCCCAGCAGCAGGTCTCGACTCCCGGTAAGTCGCCAAGCCGGAAGAGTTCCTCTCAATACCCACTTCTGCGGTAAGTGCATCGTTCAGGACGACGGTCGGGCTGGGCTGACCCACTCCCTGCTCACAAGGTTTCGAGTGCCAGCTTAAGGAAGTTCCAGAAACTTACCACGGTAGATATCTGCACGCGCTCGTTCGGGCTGTGCGGATCCACGATCGTCGGACCGAAAGAGATCATCTGCATCCCGGGATATTTCTCGCCAATGACGCCACACTCCAAACCCGCGTGCATGGCGATCAGCTCCGCAGGTTTGCCGAAGAGTTTCTTGTGTACCTCCTGCAGCTTGCGCACAAGTTCGCTGTTTGGCTCAGGTTTCCAGCCGGGGTAGCTGCCCCAGTGCTCCACTTCAAACCCCGCCAGTTGGCAGACCGTCGCAACCATGCGGGCGGCAGATTGTTTGCTGCTCACAATGGCGCTGCGCTGACTGGTGACAATCTCGACCATGTCGCCCTTGGTCGTGACGGTCGCGAGGTTCGTGGACGTCTGGACCAAGCCGGGAACATCCGGGCTCATCGCCAGAATGCCATGATGCACACACGCCAGTAGCGCCGCTGTACGTTTCGCGTCATTGGCATCCAGGACCATTCCCGGGCGTTCGGCTTTCTCGACGGTGATCTGCAGCTCGGAATCGAATCCCCCCAATTCGGCTTTGTATCCGGCTTCGGCTGTGGCGACAAGCGATTTCAATTCGCTCTCGTGAGAGGGATCGAGCACCACCAAGGCCACTGCTTCGCGCGGAATGGCATTGTGCGCGCTTCCGCCGTTGACCTCGGCGAGTTCGGCCGGCAGGCGATCCAGCAAGTCCTGAAGGACCCCACCCATAATCCGCAGGGCATTGCCGCGGCCTTGATGGATATCGACACCGGAGTGGCCACCCCGCAGGCCAAAGACCTTGATCCGCCAGGCCGATCCAGCGCCCGCAGGAACCAGCTTGACCTTGCGCCGAGCGGTCGTGTTGACGCCACCGGCACAGCCGATACACAGGGTTCCTATCTCTTCGGTGTCCAGGTTGAGGTAATACTTGGACTTCAGCACTCCAGCCGGGAATTCCGAAGCGCCCGTGAGACCCGTCTCTTCGTCAATGGTGAAAGCGAACTCCAGGGGACCATGGGCAATGTCATTGCTCTCCATCACGGCCAGCGCGGCGGCCACGCCGACTCCGTTATCGGCGCCCAAGGTAGTACCATTCGCCTTCAGCCAGTCCCCATCTCGTATGACTCTGATGGGATCGACAGCGAAGTCATGAACCGTTCCCTCGTTCTTTTCGCAGACCATGTCGAGGTGGCCCTGTAAGAGGGTCATCGCCGCTCTCTCGCGCCCCGGCCGCGCGGGCTTGCGGACCACAAGATTGCCGACATGGTCCTGATTGGATTCCAGACCCAGATTTGCGGCCACGCTTCGGACGTACTCCCGCGCGGCAGCCTCCTTTGTCGAGGCGCGAGGAATGGCCGCCAATCTGTCAAAGTGCTTCCATACCCGTGCAGGTTCCAAGTTCGCGAGTGCAGGCATCATGGCATGCTCCGTCGTAGTGAGGTGGGATTTCGTTTTTGATCTCGAAAGCAGCCCCATTGTACATCCATCTCCATTGTTCGCGGCGCTGCGAAACGATTTTCATCGGCAGCGCTCCCGATGATCTGTCATCCGTACTTGCGAACGCCTTGAGGGGCGTGCTAACGTTCGGTGACTTCTAGTACCGTTCCAACTATTTGCGCTAAATGACGGTCCAAGCATTTGACGCGAGCACGGAGAGAGTGTTCTCGACGGGATTTGCTGGAACAAGTTGGAACGGCACTAGACATACCAACCCTACAATGTAGTTGCGAGGTTCACGCATGAACGCGCAATCCACCGGCCCGGCTGGCCCCAAGAAGCATCAGCCATATGTTCCCGCAAACATGGAAATGAGGGAATTCACCTTCCGCGCCGTGTTGCTGGGCCTGATCATGACGGCGATCCTGGGGGCGGCAAATGCCTATCTGGGACTGAAGGCCGGAATGACGATCGCAGCAACATATCCCGCGGCGGTAATCAGCATGGCGATGCTGCGGTTGATGAAGGGCTCGCTCCTGGAAGAAAACATGGCGCGAACTATTGGCTCGATCGGGGAGTCGGTTGCCGCGGGTGCCGTGTTCACGATTCCGGCGTTCGTGATCGCGGGGTTGTGGCCGGGACTCACGGGCGACCAGTACTGGAAAGCGGTTGCCCTGATGATGATCGGTGGGACCTTGGGGATTCTGTTTGTGACGCTTCTACGGCGCGTGATGGTTGAGGACCCGGAACTTCCCTACCCCGAATCCGTGGCAGCTTCCGAGATTCATAAAGCAGGACAACGAGGGGCGAAGGCGGCGAAGATCCTCTTCGCTAACATGGGTTTCGGCGCCCTCATGTTCCTCCTGGGCGCGGTGAATGTCTTCTCTCCGAATAATACCTTCCATGCGAATATCAGCGCGTTGGGCAAGAAACTGCTTCTGCGCACCAGTACGAATCCAAGCGTGGCCACGACCCTGACAGGAGGCGCCACGTTCTTCTCCGCTCCGGACATCAGCCCCGCTTACCTGGGCGTGGGCTACATCATCGGCCCACGGCTGGCTGCGCTGAACTTCGCCGGTGGAGTGCTCGCGTGGGGTTTGCTGGTTCCCCTGCTGACCTTTACAGTCGGTCCCTACATTCAGCAAGCGCAGCCGGCCGGACAGACCCTTTCCTGGCCGTTGCTGGCCGGAGCGATCTACTACTCCATCGTGCGTCCGATTGCCGTGGGTGGAATGCTGGTCGGTGCGACGTATACCTTGTTCCGAATGCGCAAGCAGTTGGCCATGGGCATGGGCCGGGCCATCTCCGACCTAAAAAAGTCCGCCGCGGCGCACGCAGCGACGGATCGCACCGAGCGCGATCTGCCGGCTAAAGGAGTCTTCGCGGGAGTGGCCGTCGTGTTCGTGGCCATGATTCTGCTTTATCACTACTTCATAGGCAGCGCAGGGACCTTCTCTGCTTCCAAGGTGCTGACCGGTTCGCTGGTTGCCGCCGGTGTCATGATCGTCATCGGATTCTTCTTTGCGGCCGTGTCCGGAAATCTGGTCGGAATGATCGGCTCATCGAATAATCCGGTATCCGGACTCACCCTCTGTACCCTGGTGATCGCCGCGCTTCTGATGGTGGCTCTTGGAGTTTCCGGCGCAGGCGGCGTTGCTGCGGTCCTGGGAGTGGCCGCGGTGGTTTGCGTTTCTTCGGCGGTTGCCGGCGAGATGCTCCAGGATCTCAAGGTGGGGTACATTCTTGGCGGAACGCCGTCCAAAATGCAGATCGGCGATCTACTCGGGGTCGTGGTGGCCTCGCTGGTGCTGTTCTTTCCCCTGTCCGTGCTCGATAAGGCGTATCACTTCGGAAGCCCGGCTCTATCGGCGCCCCAGGCCGGGCTCATGGCGATGCTATCCAAAGGCATTGTCGGCGGCGACATGGCCTGGCCGTTGATCATTGTGGGGATGCTGCTCGGTATCGTCATGATCCTGATCGAAGTGAAGAGTGTGATGCTGTTTTCGGTGGGCATGTATCTGCCGCTGGGAACCACCTTCGCTATTTTCGTGGGCGGCGTGATTCGCTGGGCAACCGATCGCCTGCGCGACAAGCGCAACCTCAATGACGCGCAGAAAGCGCGCGTGGACAACGCCGGGATCCTGACGGCATCGGGATTGATCGCCGGAGAGGCTCTCTGTGGACTGGGTGTGGCCGCAGTCATCGCACAGAGGCTCGCGCATGATCCACATGCAAACACAAGTTTGGCTCATCTGGCCATGGGAGACTCGGCGGTTGCTCCCTTGATTGCTTTGGCGGTGCTCGTGGCTGTTATGATTCTGGTGCCACTGGCCAATGCGGGAAATCCCGACGAGCCAGCACCGCCAACGGCGATCATGTAACGCCGGCTCGCGCCCTTTTCAGTACGTGCGGGTGCCGTAGAACTCCATCGACGGTGGCCCACCGATTCCTCCCTGATGCTGGTGGCCGAGGAAAATCCTGTCGAACTCTACGTGGCTGGACCATGCCGCAGGGCGCACGCAAGGCAAAGGCCTTCCTTCGGACACAATTTGTTATTTGCGGTTCACTTGACATCAGAACAACGCATCGTTATCGTGCACGGTAATACCGCATTGAGCTGATGAACAGGTAGCGAGCGGCGGAACCTGGTCCAAAACTCGAAGAATAAGCGTGGTGTCTGAAAGCTGCATTGCGGTCGAGCACGGGCTGTGTGCCCGGTGGAGGCCTGCCTTGGCCATACGACGCGAGTGCGTTTCCCTTCTCTTTGTCCTGCTCTTTTCGACCCTATTTTCTGTTGCCGCGCGGGCTGGCAATGAATGGTTGCCCATCGATCCCGTCGAACTCAGAATGACCAGCGAGCCGCTGGCGCCGGGTGCTCCGGCGATCTATCTCTATCGCCAGGTGGACCGGAACGATTCCGGGCAGACAAGGCACACGGAATTCAACTATGTCCGCATCAAGATACTGACGGAGGAAGGACGGAAATACGCCAACGTGGAGATTCCTTATTCGAAAGGGGTGACGGGCATCAGCGGCATTCAGGCGCGGACCATTCATGCGGACGGCAGCATCGTGAATTTTGAAGGCAAGATTCTGGAGAATACGATTGTCAAGTCAAAGACGCAGAAATACCTGGCGAAGACGTTTGCGATGCCGGACGTGCAGGTGGGGAGCATCATCGAGTATCACTACTCGTATGATTTTGAAGACTACTATATCTTCCGGTCTAGATGGATGGTGAGTGAGGACCTGTTCACGAAGAAGGCGGTCTTCTCGTTGAAACCGTACGAAAGATATGCCATGCAATGGAACTGGCCGGCCGGTCTGCCGGCGGGCACAGCTCCTCCGCAGCAAGGACCTGACCTGATTGTCCGCATGACAGCCGTGAATGTTCCCGCGTTTCAAGAAGAAGACCACATGCCGCCGGAAAACGAGCTGAAATACCTGGTGAATTTTGTGTACAGCGAGGACGGGTTCGAAAGCGACCCGGATCGCTTCTGGAAAAAGTATGGGGAAAAGCAGAATAAGCTGACGGAGAAGTTTGTCGACCGGCGCAAGGCGATGGAGCAGGCAGTTTCGCAAATTATCTCGCCCTCGGACTCCGCCGATACGAAATTAAGGAAAATCTATGCGCGATGCCAGCAGGTGAGAGACCTTGATTTTGAGAGGAGACAAGATAGGGCGAAGGAGGAGAAGATCAAGCCGAACGAGAATGTCGAGGACGTCTGGAAGAAGAGAGTAGGCTCCGGCCACGACGTCAATCTGCTGTTTCTTGCGCTGGTGCGGGCGGCCGGGTTTGAAGCGTACTATGTTCGTCTCTCGGGGAGGAGCGAATACTTTTTCAACCAGAAACGCATGAACACCGCACAACTGGATGCCGATACGGTTCTGGTGAAATCGGAGGGGAAGGATCTGTACCTGGATCCGGCCACAAAATTTGCGCCCTACGGGCTGATGCCGTGGGAAGAGACCGGAGTCACAGGACTGCGCATCGATAAGCAAGGCGGAACCTGGGTTCAGACGGAGGTTCCGGAGAGTTCCACCTGCAAAATCGTGAGGCAGGCGGACCTAAAACTGAACGAGGAAGGGGGATTGGAAGGCCAGGTAAAGGTGACCTACACCGGGCTGGAAGCGTTGGCCAGACGTTTGGGCCAGAGATTCGGCGACGACACGCAACGCAAGGAGTATCTGGAAAATGTATTGAAAGATGTGATTCCAGCGACCGCCGAGGTGGAATTGAAAAACAAACCGGATTGGGATAGTTCCGACGAAAAGCTCGTGGCGGAATATGACGTGAAGGTTCCCGGATGGGCAAGTTCGGCAGGGAAGCGCGTTGTACTTCCGCTGGGGTTGTTTGCGGGGGCGCAGAAACACGTGTTTGAGCACACCCAGCGCACGCATCCCATCTATTTCTCGTATCTGTTTCAGACGGAAGACCAAACCAATATCACGCTTCCCGCGGGGTGGAAAGTGGGCAGCCTTCCCCAAGAGGTTCACCTGGATGCAAGGGCGGCGGAATACCGGATTCAGGCGGAAAACAAGGAGAATGCACTTCAAGTGACCCGCACACTGCGAAGTGACATTCTGATGTTGCAGTCTTCCTTTTATCCGGCCCTGCGTGATTTCTATCAGAAGGTCAGATCTGGAGATGAACAACAGGCGGTGCTGCAGCCGGGAGCGAACAGTGCAGCCAAATAGGAGTCACGCGCCCTGGTTACACGGATTGGTGGAAATCGTGTTGGCCGGGGTTACTGTCGCTGTCGCAGGGAGTAGTGCCCGGGCATCCTCGGAGGCACCAGCGTGGATGCACGCCCTGACAAGCGTTTCTCTCCCCGAGCATGATGAGAAGACCGAGGCAGTGCTTCTTTATTCTGAGGAAGTGTTGACCGTTCAGGCGAATGGCAAGAACAAGCGGCTGATGAGAGAGGTGTACAAGATTCTGCGTCCCGCCGGAAGAAGATATGGCACGGTCGTAGCCTATTCCAGCGCCGAGGCGAAAGTTCTGCATATGCACGGCTGGTGCATTCCGGCGCAGGGCAAGGACTTCGAAGTCAAGGATAAGGATGCCCTGGAAACCTCCGCGCCGGGTGTGGCAAACGGCGAGTTGGTTAGCGATGTCCGGGCGAAAATTCTGAGAATCCCCGAGCCGGAGCCGGGAAACATTGTGGGCTACGAGATAGAACGGGAGGAGTATCCCTACATCCTTCAAGATCGGTGGATGTTCCAATCATTTGTGCCCGTGCGCGAAGCCCACTACACGCTGCAACTTCCGGCAGGCTGGGAGTATAAAGCGGTGTGGGTCAATGCGACGGAAGCCAGGCCAACTTCAGATAGAAATGGCCAGTGGCAGTGGGTGATGAACGATATCAAGGAGATTCGCTATGAGGAGGATATGCCGCCGTGGAAAGGCGTGGCCGGACAGATGATCGTTTCCCTGATTCCGCCCGATGGTTCCAGGAAGGGTTTTATGAGTTGGGCGGACGAGGGGAAGTGGACTTCCATGCTCGCTCAGGGCAGAAGGGATGCCTCACCTGAGATCAAGCAGAAAGTGGCGGAGCTGACGGCAGGCAAGATCACCACACTCGCGAAGATGCAGGCCCTGGCGAACTACGTCCAGCGGGATATTCGTTATGTGGCGATTGAATTGGGGATTGGCGGCTTGCAACCGCACCCGGCCCCGGACATCTATGCGCACAAGTTTGGCGATTGCAAAGATAAGGCGACACTGCTGAGCGCGATGCTGAAAGAAGTGGGCGTGGACTCGTATTACATTGCCGTGTACTTCGTTCGGGGAGCTGTGAGCCCCGAGATGCCGCCATACAACTACTTCAATCACGTGATTCTGGGGATTCGCCTGCCCGATGATTTGAGAGATTCATGCTTGGAATCCGTGTACACCCATCCGACGCTTGGGAGGATTTTGATTTTCGATCCGACCAGCGAAGTGACACCGTTCGGGCAATTGGAGGGTGAGCTGCAGGCTAATTACGGGCTGCTTGTCACCGAGGATGGGGGAGAACTGATCAAACTGCCACAGCTTGCGCCATCCTCGAGCGGTAACCGCCGGATGGCCAAGTTGCAGCTCTCTCGAGACGGCACTTTGAGTGGCGATGTCACCGAGATTCGGCAGGGAGACGACGCGGCGAGGCAACGTTATGAGCTGCGAGCGGCCACCAAGGAAGCGGACAAAATCAAACCGATAGAGTCGCTCCTGTCTCGTTCGCTAGGCACGTTTCGCATCACCAAGGCCAGCGTGGGCAATCTCGACGTCCACGATCAACCGTTTGAGTACATCTATTCCTTTACTGCCGACAAATATGCGAAGAGTGCCGGCAATCTCCTGCTGGTGCGCCCGCGGGTCATCGGTAATTGGTCCAGCGATATTCTGGAGAAGAAGGAGCCGCGCAAATACCCGGTGGAATTCGAGGGACCGATGACGTATGTAGATTCGATAGAAATAAAGCTGCCCGCAGCGTATGAAGTGGACGAGCTGCCCGCCACTGCGGATGCGGAATACTCTTTCGGGAGCTACCACGGCAAATGTGAAGTGAGGGATGGCGCGCTCCAGTACACGCGCACGCTCGTGGTCAAGGAGTTGAGTGTCCCAGTGGACAAACTGCCCCAGTTGAAGACGTTTTACCGGATCATCGCGTCGGACGAACGGAGTACCGCCGTGCTGAAACCGAGGGGTTACTGAGGGATTCGCAAATTCACTGGGTTTGGCGGGGATTCACGAAGGTAATCGCCGCGGGGGGGCGGAGAGTGCTCCAACGATGGCGGAGGCGGCGCGGGGCGGCTTCGAGAAGGGCGGCGAGAAACTGCTGGGCGTGGTCATAGGGCAGGGAAATGCGGAAGAGATCGGCACGCCGCGCGTGGGAATATTTCTCGTAGCGGGCAGTATGACTGGCGGCGCTCCGCAGGAGCACCTGCCACGGCGAAAACTTTCCAAGAAACTTCTTTTCCAACGCCTCTTCGCGGAGAATTTCAACCACATGGCATTGCGTCCCGCCACCGATCTCCAGGAGCGCCGCTGTTGCTTTGGACGGCTCGAACGGGCGCGAAGGTTCATCATCGGGAAAGGAAACGAGAAGCGCTGCGATCTCCGAAGCTTCCGCCGTAATGCCCTCCCACCAATAGCGGTAGCCGTGATAGACCGCAGTGCCACTCCGGAAGATTTGTTGCACACGGGCGGGGTCCTTGCCCGCAATGCTGACGACCATATCCGCCAGTTCGTGCAAGCGGAACACCTGTTTCACCACCGGGCGGACGCTGACGTAGCCTGCGTCCTCTTCGGTGTAGCGAACGGGAATTTGTTGCGGCAAGGGCATGGAATTATCGGAGACAACGCGAATTTCAGAGTCCCTTACAGAAAAAGGCGCCCACCTCAGAAGGCCGCCGCTACAAATTCGAGACGGCGTCAACCAAGTTTGGAAAGACGTTCGCGAACGCGATCGCTCAACGCTTTGCCGTCAACCGTCTTCCCGGTCAGGATTTCTTTCGCGGCTTTGACGACGGCGCCCATCTGCTTGACGGAGGCCGCTTTCGTCTCGGCGATGGCTTTGGCGACGGCGGCATCCATTTCGGCTTCGGAGGCGCCGGCGGGGAGATAACTTTCGACGACGGCAAGCTGGCGGGTCTCCTTGTCGACAAGGTCCTGGCGGCCGCCTTTGGCGAACTGCTCGATGGACTCCTTGCGCTGCTTGACGAGCGTCTGGAGCAACTGGATGGATTCCGCGTCGTCCAGCGCGCGCAGCTTTTCCACTTCCTTCAATTGCAGCGCGGCTTTCACCATGCGCAGGACGCTCAGGCGCAGCTCGTCCTTGGCCTTCATGGCCGCGACAATATCTTTCTGGATCGTTTCGGAAAGGCTCATGGCAGCTCCCCCCTTCCGAACTATAACAGACACATATACCCAACATTTGCAATTCTCCATGCTGCTTCGATTGACACGCGGCGGGCCGCACAGTACTTTGATTAGTTTTCTATGCTGGGAGGAGACCGCCGGGGAGTGCGCCGCGGCTCCTACCTGAAATGAGGAATCATGAAAGTCATCGTTGCGGACAAGATCAGTGAGCGCGGAATAGAAATCCTGAAGCAGACCGGCTGGAACATCATGCTGACGACCAAGGACACGCTCCTGGGCGAACTAGGAGATGCCGACGCCCTGATCGTGCGCAGCGCCACGCGTGTTACGCCGGAGCTGCTGCATAAGGCTCCGCACCTTCGCGTGGTGGGGCGCGCGGGAGTCGGTGTGGACAACATTGACCTGGACGAAGCCACCAAGCGCGGCGTCCTGGTGATGAGCACGCCCGGGGGAAGTTCCGTCAGCGTCGCCGAGCATACGTTCGCCCTGCTGCTGGCCCTGGTGCGCCAGGTGCCAAAGTTCGACGCGGCGCTGCGCGAAGGGAGATGGGAGAAGTCCTCATCGGGCGCCGAAGTGCGCGGCAAAACTCTGGGGTTGATCGGCTTGGGGCGCATCGGCAGCGAAGTGGCCAAGCGCGCGGCGGCGTTTGACATGCGGAGAGTGGCTTTCGATCCGTACATCAGCGAGGCTGCAGCCCGGGAACTGTCGGTGGAACTAATGCCGCTGGAGAAACTGCTGGCGCAGAGCGATTTTATTTCCTTGCACACCGCGGTCAACCCGCAGACGCAGAACATGATCAACGCCGCTACGATCGCGCAGATGAAGAAAGGCGTGCGGATTGTGAACACGGCGCGCGGCGAACTGATCAACGAAGCGGACCTGGCGGCCGCACTGAAGAGCGGGCACGTTGCGGGCGCGGCACTGGATGTGTTTGTCGAAGAGCCGCCGAAAAATTCCCCGCTGATTGGCTTGCCAAACGTGATTGGCACACCGCACGTGGGGGGCTCGACCGCGGAAGCGCAGGAGGAGCTGGGGATTCAGGTTGCCGGGCAGGTGCGGGACTACCTGGCGGAAGGCGTGATTCGCAACGCGGTAAACCTGCCGGCACTTTCGCCGGAGCAATATCGCCGCATACGGCCGTACCTTGCGCTAGCGGAACGGCTGGGCTCGCTGGTTTCGCAGGCGGCGGCCACGCGGCCAGCCCGGATACGGATTCGCTATGCCGGCGAACTTGCGGAAATTGGGACGCACCTCTTGCGCAGCGCTGTTCTCGCAGGCCTATTGAACGCCGTTCTCGATGAAAAAGTGAACGTCGTAAATGCTCCCGCGGTTGCGGGAGCCCGCGGACTGACCGTCGAAGAAGAAACGCGGCGGCGGGAACATGGCTTTCCCCATACCCTGGAAGTGGCGACGGTGCCAGAGACGGAAGGCGCGGTGGGGTTCAGCGCGGAGGGCACGGTGCTCCATGACGGCTCGCCGCGCGTGATCAACATCGATGGAATCGCGCTGGAAGCCCAATTGGAAGGCACGGTACTGTACCTTCGGAACCACGACGAACCCGGCGTGATCGGCTATATCGGTACGACGCTAGGGAAACATGGCGTAAACATTGCCACATTTGCGCTGGGACGCCGTGAAGCTGCTCGGGGGGCCGAAGCCGTCTCCTTGGTGCGGCTGGATGGCGAGGTATCCGCATCAATTCTGGAGCCGATCCGGGCGAACTCCGCAATCACGCAGGCGCGGTTGCTGCACTTCGGCAAGTCGTGAACGGATTGCCGGTCGAGCAGGAATCGCCGCGCGTGGAGAGAGGACGCGGCAAATTCTTTGCACCGTGCGGGAGCAACCTCCCGCGGGCCAACTATTTGCAATTCCGTTCCGGAGCATTCAAGGAACTTTTCTTGACACCAGACGCAATTTGGCAAAGAATTTGACAACTCCAAGGAAAGTCCGTGGTGAAACGAGGGCGCCCGGGCAGTTCCAGCCTCGTACGTCTGTTTTTCCTGGCCGGGTAACTTTCGAGGGATGAGTCTCCGGGGGATCCCGCCTCTTCAAATTTACATCGCGGACTAAAACGGTGCACGAAGTGTTGTCGGCGGAAGAAGTATTTCTGCTGCCGGAGCCGGTTTGTATTTTGAGTCAGTGCCCCATGGTGCGAGGGTGCACTGGGAATAGATCATGGGGCAGGGAACTGTTTGGATTTCCAGGGACAGCGCAGTGGAATACTTGATCAAGGTTCTGGGATTCGTTTTTTCATAGGCATGTTGGTTTTGCGGGTTCGCGGCCCAGGTTGCAAGTGGTTCAGTCGAAGCAAATGGAAGGTGTATCCCTGGATGGAACTACTGACCGCCACGGTGGTCGGGAGAAAGGGTGAAGTTATATGAAGCGTGTTTGTTCGTTGTTTTGGCTGGGTTTCTTTCTCTTGTTCTGTCTCACTCCAGGATTCGCACAAATCGGCACGACCTCACTCCGCGGCTCGGTGTTGGACGCGTCCGGCGGGGCGGTGCCCGGAGCCTCGGTCAAGCTCGCCGATCCTGAACTAGGGGTGCAGCGCGGCACCGTTTCCAACGAAACCGGCCAATACGAATTTCTTTCATTGCAGCCCGGCACCTACGCCCTGAGCGTGGAAGTTCGCGGATTCCGCAAATATGAGCAGAAGAACATCCAGTTGCTGGTGAACAATCCAGCGACCTTGAACGTGGTTCTCCAAGTCGGCATGAACACGGAGATCGTCGAAGTGTCTGCACAGGGGCAAACCATCAACACCACCGACGCCACCATCGGTGTGGCCTTCGGCGAAAACCAGGTCAGGCAGTTACCGCTGGAAAGCCGCAACGTCGGCGATCTTCTCTCTTTGCAAGCAGGCGTGGTCTACACGGGAGATAATCCCACTATAACGGAAACAGAGAAAGATACAGATACACGGAGCGGGGCAGTGAACGGCGCCCGGAGCGACCAAAGCAACGTCACGCTCGACGGCATCCCAGTGAACCCAAAGGGAGGTTATGCGTTCCAGTCCGTATTGCCGGTGACCCTGGACTCGGTCGAGGAATTCCGAGTGACCACGAGCAATTCGGACGCTGGTGAAGGCAGCGCCGGCGGGGCACAGGTGGCATTGGTCACCAAGAGTGGTACCAACAACATTCATGGCTCGGTCTACGAATACAACCGGAACTCTTTCGTCAGCGCCAACGACTATTTTCTGAAATCATCAGAGCTTCAAAGCGGAAATCCGAACACACCGGAATTTTTGAATCGCAATATCTTTGGTGCTTCGGTGGGTGGGCCCCTCAAGAAGGACCGCCTCTTTCTGTTCCTGAATTTCGAGGGCTATCGGGACGTGGAAGAGCAAAGCGTATTGCGGATCGTGCCCACGGCCTCGCTCCGGGATGGCGTGGTCTTCTATACCTGTGATCCGACCGTGCCCGAGCCGAGTTGCGGGAGCACGGCGACGGTGACAGGAATTAGCGGCAAATCCTATACTGCGTCTTTTCCGACGGAACCCGGTTATGGCCTTTCACCATCGCAATTGACGGCCATGGATCCTGTTGGCTCACTGTCCGGCTATACGGGCCCGGTGGGACCGGATTCCGCGGTTATGGCGTACATGAATAAATATCCCTTGCCGAACGACTTCAGCCAAGGCGACGGACTCAATACGGCGGGGTATCGCTTCGCCGCGCGAACAAGCAATACCAAGAACTGGTATATCGCCAAGATGGATTACAACATCACGAAGGATGGCAAGCAGCGCGTTTCGCTGACGGGAGCCTTGGCGAATCAGAATCAGGCCAACGCGCCATTTCTACCCGGGCAGGCTCCGGAAACGAGCATCGTCAACTACAACAAAGGTTTAATTGCGAACTATTCCGCGGTGATCACCGGCTCTTTGATTAACAACTTTCGATACGGCTTTATCCGGGAGAGTATGGGGACCATTGGCAATACCGATCAGGCATGGAATACTTTCCGCGGGATCGATCAGGGCATTAATTATTCCAGCGAATTCCAGCGGCCAATAAACAGCTTCTGGGACGACCTCAATTGGACACACGGGAAGCATACCTGGCAGCTTGGCTTTCAGACTTCTCTCATCCGGAACCCAACTTCCAGCACCACGAGTTCCTTTAGTTACGGCTACATGAACGCCGAGTGGCTGGATACGTCAGGTTTGGCAGGCCGTGAATATTCACCGCTGAACCCAGCGAACAATGGCTATCCTGGGGTGGATTTTGTGGGCTTCGGCACCAATTATGACAATGCGGTGACCGACCTGTTTGGCATGGACGTGGAAGTAAACGCCCAATATAACGCTCTGCGCAACGGCTCCCTCCTCCCTCAGGGTGCGCCTGTAGTTAGGCATTTTGCCGAAGACGGCTATGAAATGTACGCGCAGGATGCGTGGAAAATTAAACCCAACGTCACGCTTACGCTTGGCCTGCGCTACTCGCTCTTTTCTCCGCCGTGGGAAACCAACGGTTTGGAAGTGACGCCGACCGAAAGCCTGGGCACTTGGTTCAATGACCGCGGGCAGGGCATGAGCAACGGTATTCCTTCGATTGATGCTCCTCCTATAGTCTTTAACTGGGCCGGCCCAGCCAACGGCGGTACACCCGGATACTATGGTTGGGACCATAAGGATTTGGGCCCGCGCGTTGCCTTTGCCTGGTCTCCCGGCTTTGACTCCGGTCTCTTGCAAAGTGTCTTCGGTGGTGCGGGGAAGAGCAGTGTGCGCGCCGGGTTCGGCATCGTCTATGACCGCATCGGTGAAGGCCTGCTCGATACCTTCGACACGAACGGTTCGTTCGGCTTGTCCACGGTCATTCCCAACGGGGTCGCATCGGAATCGGTGCTGAGCACGCCCCGCATCACAAACATGAACACCATCCCGACGTTGGACAACCTCGGCAACGCCATTTTCGTTCCTCCTCCCCCTCCTCCCCCCACGCCTTATCCCAGCAATCCCGCGTTGGGCAGCGAAGCCATTGCCTGGGGCGTGGACAGCTCCATCAAGACCCCTTACTCCTACACGCTCGACCTTTCCGTCCAGCGGCAATTGCCCAGCGGCTTTACCCTCGATGTTGGCTATGTGGGAAGACTCTCTCACCGTTTGCTCGCGCAGGATGACTTGGCCATGCCCCTGGACCCGTACGACAAGATCGCGGGCATGGATTACTTTGCGGCGGCCACGGCCCTGGCCAAGCTCTACCGTAGCGGCATGACCACTAACCAGTTCAATCCCAGCATGGTTCCGGCGAATGTTCAACAATACTGGACGGACATCACGCAGCCCGCGGGACCCGGGGGAGCCTATGCCATCGGCACCCTCAGCCCCTATGGTTCGTGCGCTACGAACGGCATGAACTCCACAACGAATCCCACCGTGTTGGCGTTCGATCTTCTCTGCGCCAACAACCTCAATGAATCTTCTGCGATTTACGAGATGGACACCGGCGGCGTGCCCAATGCGATGAATCTCAATGGGCCTTCCTACTACTACACCGTAGGCAACTATACCGGCCCCAACGTGTTCTACAGCCCGCAGTACTCCTCGCTCTATGCCTTGCGGACCGTGACCAACGCAGCCTACCACGCCTTGCAAGTCACCCTGCAGCATAAGATGGCCCACGGCATTCAGTTTGACTTTAATTACACCTATGGGAAGTCGATCGACGTCGCCTCCGATGCGGAACGCGTAGGAATGTACGGCGGCCTGGGTGGTCAGATCATCAATGCCTGGAACCCCAACTCCAATCGGGGTCCCTCGGATTTTGACCTACGCCACCAGTTCAACACCAACTTCATCTGGGAAATGCCGTTTGGGCGCGGCCGTTGGATTGCCCACGACGTCAATCGCGTAGCCGATGCACTGATCGGCGGCTGGCAATTGTCCGGCCTTGCCCGCTGGACCAGTGGTTTCCCGGTCAATGTGGATAACGGCGGGGTGTACCCGACCAACTTCCAGTTGGAAGGCAACGCGAGCATGATCTGCCCTGTCACCACCGGCACTTACTATACCGGCCCGAGCAGCAACGGTGCGAATACCGCACCTAACCTGTTCGCCAACGGCGTTGCTGCCTCAGCATGCTTTGGTTACGACTTCCCAGGACAAACCGGCGGACGCAACCAGATCCGCGGTCCCGGCTTCTTTGGCGTCGATCTGGGCCTGGCAAAAAGATGGAAAATGCCTTGGAGCGAAAAGCAGAGCCTGCAGTTCCGTTGGGAAGTGTTCAACGTAACGAACTCTGTCCGCTTCGACGTTCAGTCCGCGTCGGCCTCCACCAATGGCAGCCTGGAAAATGGCAACTCGACCAATTTCGGGAACTTCAGCGGTACACTCACCAATCCGCGCATCATGCAGTTCGCTTTGCGCTACGAGTTCTAACGGCCCCGGGGTACACGAAGTGGCCGGGAAGCGGTGCTTCGCGGCCACTCTTCTCTTGGCTGCATCGCCCTGATGTTAGGGTTTCTGGCGTCTGCAATCTGCCAGGTGAGCACCTCCTCCATTCCGTAGCGCGCGCCAGCGTACGTATGCTAATCTGTGTATCTGGCTCAGGCACCACTGTTTGCCTGAGCGGCACTGTCGGGGCGTGGCTCAGCCTGGCTAGAGCGCCTGGTTCGGGACCAGGAGGTCGGTGGTTCAAATCCACTCGCCCCGACCACTAATTCCCGGTCCAACCCGGAAACACGGGTTACCTAGGTGTCGGGTCGCTCAATCCTGCAACGAGAACACGATTGAGAAGACTGAGCGAGGGAGAGGTCCTTCGCTGCGCTCAGGATTTCGCCTGCGGGCTCGGACGCCCGCAAAGCGGCTCAAGTTCAAATCCACTCGCCCCGACCACTTTCACCCCTAAGAACCGCCGTCAAAGTTCATAGACAGAGTCAGTTCGGATGGCGGGCGCGAAACTCCTCGAGACACTTCCGGGCTGTATCCAGTTCTGAAAACCGGCTGCCTTCCTGTTCCACCAGGTAGTATTCCACTCCGCCCGCGCCCTCCGCAGCCGTGAAAATGTTTTTCCAGTCCGCAACGCCCTCGCCGAACAAAACCGCATACCCCTTCGCTGGGTCCGGCGACCAATCCTTGCAATGCATGGAACGAATTCTCCCCGGATTTGCACGAATCCAGGCGACGGGGTCGGATCCGGCTTCCAGGCAAGTGCCCACATCCAACTGCAGCATGATCGTGGGTTTCGTGTTCTTCGCGATAATCTCGATAGGCCGCGCCTTCATAGGTAGATTCGCGGCCGGAGTGAACTCCAGTTGGTGGTTGTGGTAGCCCGCTTTCAATCCCGCTGATTCGAGTTGCTCGGCCGCGAAGTTCAGCGTTTCGGCCACCGCCTTCCAGCCGTCTACGCCGGGCTGCGGTTGTGCCGAAGCCATCACCACATACTTGCTGCCCAGAATCAAATTGAAGTCGCGCGCCTTTGGGAGATTTTCTTTGTTGAAGAACGAGCTGTCGTTGTGCGTTGAAAAGCACCGAATCCCCAGCTCGTCGAGGAGCTTTCGCATCTCCTTCGTCTGGCTCTCGGTCCATGCAAAATACGGCGCGTAGAATTCCACGCACTGGTAACCCATCCCAGCCACCGCCCGCAAGGTGGCTTGGGGATCCCGTTTGAGTTCCTCGCGAACGGAGTACAGCTCCAGCCCGACGGGAATGGAAGTTGCGGCGCGAGCATCCCATGCCCACGGAAGGATCGCGGAATAAGTCAAAAACTTGCGGCGTGAAAGAGTATGTGACGGCATTGCCAAATCCTACCGCAGAATTCGCAGGATTTCATGCCAGTTCAAAGAATCTCAGATTGTAGCCGGGCACAGCACAGGATCTGCGGAAAGCGATGCTGCAAAAGGACGCAATTACTGAGCGTGCCCGACGGTATTCTCCTTGTAGGCCTTTTGCAGGACGAAGAAGGCCTTTTTCTTATGGCCATCCTCGGAGACGAGTCCCTTGCGATTGTAGAAATCCTGTATTTCCGGTAGCAGCCGAAGGGGTGAGCGGAAATCCATCAGGATCCATGGGCTCAGCCCCCGCAATTGCGGTATCTGATTCAGCATCACGATCTGATGTTCGTAGATATTGGCCTGAAATTCTTCTGTCCACCGGGTTGAGACATCACCATGCAGGCCGGCCTTTGCGCCCCCGCCAAATTCGCTCATGATGAGCGGCTTTTGATAGCGAATATCCCATTGGGTATGGTCTGCGTCGGCGGCAGTGTGTTCGTACCAGCCGATGTATTCGTTCGTTCCCAGCACGTCCAGGACATCCCCAAGTGGATCGTCAACAATTTTGGTGTTTCCTTCCGCGCGCACCAGCAAGGCTGCCGTGACGAGGCGGCTGGAATCCAGTTTGTGCACGTCACGCACCAGCGTAGTGAGAAAAGCCGTGCGCGCGGGAGTGGCAGGGGTTTCATTGGCGACGGACCAGAGAATCACGGAGGCTTTGTCGCGGTCCCGGCGAATCATTTCCGACAATTGCGACTGCGCTTTGCCGAGCACCACCGGATCCTCGAAGTGACACGCCCAATAGACGGGAATTTCCGACCACACCAGTATGCCCATGCGATCCGCAAGGCGCGTCATGCGCTCGCTGTGGGGATAGTGCGCCAAGCGGACATAATTTCCTCCCAGTTCATGGACCCAACCGAGCAGTGTTTCAGCGTCCTGCTCGCTGAACGCGCGGCCGGTGCGATACGGAGCCTCGGCGTGCACACTAATCCCCTTCAGAAAAATTGGCTGGCCATTCAGTAGTATTTGTGTTCCGCGCGTCTCGATGGTGCGGAATCCCATATCATCTTCCAGCCGGTCTTCTCCCGCCGCCAGGATCACGCGATAGAGCACAGGGTGTTCCGGCGACCAAAGCTGCAGCTTGGCATCCACGAGATGAATTTGGGCCTTTCCGTCTGCCTCCGTTTTGGCCGTGAGGCTGGTGGTCTGCCCATCCTTATCCAGGGTGACTTTGATTTCTGATCCAGCGGGTGCGCCAACAACATGCACCCAGCCTTCGATTTCGTCTGTCGTTCCACGCTTCAGATGAAGATCGAATTCATCGATGTAGCGGTCTGGAACTTCGACGAGCGACACCTCGCGGGTAAGCCCACCATAATTCCACCAGTCCGTCTTCAGCGTAGGCACGCCATCCGCGAGCCTGGTGCTGTCCACCGCGATGACGGCAAAGTTATTTCCGTCGCGAAGGGCTTGCGTGATTTCGCAATCGAATCCGGTAAACCCTCCTTCGTGTTCGCAGATGGCCTGGCTATTGATCCAGAGATAGGAGCGATAATTTGCCGCTCCAATGTGCAGGAAGACGCGCTTGCCCGGGGCTTTGTGATATTCGAAGTCCTTCTCGTACCAAAGCGGCCCTTCGTAGAGCATCAGCGATTCGCGTTGCGTGTTCCAGTCACCGGGAACTTGCAGGGTGGGAGACTTTGCGAAATTGTACTCGATCGGGCCCGTGGAATCGGTTTGCGCCAGATTTCGTGCAAAGCCGGTGCTTCGGGCTTTTCCATTCGAGTCATACAAACCATTTCCGTAGGGATCAACGATCACGTGCCACGCACCATCCAGACTGACGGTATGCCGGTGATCCACTGCAGCCAGCACCGTGGAAGGTTGCGCTGTGGCCTCGTCCGCGGATAAGGCTTGATTCCGCGAAGTGGCGGTGAGCATGCACAGTGCAAAGCCGAAAATACAGACGATGCGCCCGGCTTGGTTACGGGCGTTCCCGAGGCGAAAACTTGGCAACCGTGAATTGTGAAACATGGGATCTCCCTTCAGGAAACTTCTCTCGGCCAGAAAGTCAGTGCCCGTTAACAAGCCAGGCACCCGCAAGACAACCCGAGTTCAAATCTACTCGCCTTGATCACTGTTCCTAATAGTTCGCCTCAAATATATAGCTGCCAGAGCCGAGCTCCGCGGTAACGGCGTCTTCCAACTGCTGCGCGTGGGAAACGCCGGGGCTCGCTTGGAGCGACGCTCCGTTTTCGGTGACCTGCGCCAATCTGGCTTTGGGCAGATGCACCGTGGCCGTCGTATTGGCAGGGATTTCCACGTGAAGCGTGAGTTTGCCGTCTTTGATCTCCCACGCGCTGGCGACCTGGCCATACATGCTGTGCACGGAGGCCTTCACAAACGTCAAGCCGCCGCCGGGCCGCGGCTGAATCAGGATGTGCTTGTAGCCGGGTTGTTGCGGGTCAATATCGATTCCGGCCGAAACGCGGTACATCCATTCGCCGATGGCGCCGTAGGCGTAGTGATTGAAGGAGTTCATGCTCTTGTCCTGGAAGGAGCCGTCGGGCTTGATGCCGTCCCAGCGTTCCCAGATGGTCGTTGCGCCCTTCGTCACGGGGTACAACCACGAGGGATACTCCTTGCGGTTCAGCAGCATGTAGGCTTCATCGAGATAGCCGTAGTCGCTGAGGGCCTGGCAGAGCAGCGGTGTGCCCAGGAATCCCGTCGTGAGATGCCCAAATTTCCTGACATCTTGCGCCAGGCGCTCCGCGGCGATTTTCCGTTGGGCTTCGGGCAGAAGATCAAAAGCCAGGGCAAGCGAATAAGCCGTCTGCGTGTTGGAGGAAAGGCGGCCATTCGGCGTGACGAATTCCTTTTGAAATGCGGCTTTGATCTTTTCCAGCAAAGCAGCGTAGGTAGCCGCGTCCTCCGTTTTGCCGAGGATTTGCGCAGTTTGCTGGAGCAGAGCCGTGGACCGCGCGAAGTACGCCGTCTGGATCAAGTCCTTGTCCGTTGTGGCTCCCGGGTAATCGGATCTAGTGGTGGCGAAGGCCAGCCAATCACCATAGCTGAAGCCGCTGCTCCAGATGTAGCGATCGCCCGCTTCGCGGCGCATGTATTCCACCCAGGCCTTCATGCTTGGGTATTGTTCTTGCAGAATGCGGCGGTCGCCATAAGAGAGATACACCGTCCAGGGCACGACAGTTGAAACATCGGCCCAACCCGCCGAAGCGGACTTTTCCTTGCGCGTGCGATGCGTCAGCACATTGGGAATGACATACGGAACCGCGCCGTCATCCTGCTGATCGAGGGCGAGATCCTTGAGCCATTTGGTATAAAACGCGGCGGTATCGTGATTGAAGGAAGCGGTGCGGGCAAAGACCTCGGCGTCTCCGGTCCAACCCAGGCGCTCGTCTCGCTGCGGGCAATCCGTGGGGACGTCGAGGAAATTTCCTTTTTGCCCCCAGATGATGTTGTGTTGAAGCTTGTTCAGCAATTCATTAGAAGTCTCAAAAGTACTGGAGGGCTGGATCGCCGAATGGACCACCACGCCCGTGAAGTCATCGAGTGAGGGTTCGCCGGGCCAACCGCTCACAGCCACATAACGGAACCCCTGAAACGTGAAGTGAGGTTCAAAATTTTCGATGCCCTGGCCCTTGGTGGTAAAGCGAATGGTCTGCTTCGCGGAACGAAGATTTTCCGTATAGAAATTGCCAGACTTGTCGAGCACTTCGGCGTGTCTCAAGGTAATAGTTGTGCCTGCGGGCGCAGTCACAAGAAAGCGCACCCAGCCGACCATGTTCTGGCCCATGTCAATGACCGTATCTCCGGCCGGAGTTTTTAGAATTCTTATGGGTTTGAGTTCCTGGATTTCGCGCACGGGCGGGCCAGCGGGAGCAACCAGCTTGGCCTTAGGGGAATCGAGCCGCGTTACGCCCTTCCAATCCTTGTCATCGTAGCCGGGAGTGCTCCAGCCTGCGCGCTCCAGGCGCGCGTCATACGTCTCGCCATCGTAGATGTCCGAGAGCAAGATGGGGCCCGTCGTCGCCTTCCAGTCTTCGTCCGTGCCGACGATTTGCTTCTTGCCGTCCTTGTAGGTGATCACGAGCTGTGCCAGCAAGCCCAGCCGCGCACCATAGGAATTCCGACTATCATCCCAAGTCAGGTTGCCGCGGTACCAGCCGTCCCCCAACAAAGCACCCAGGCAATTTACACCAGGCTTCAAATCCGACGTGATGTCATAGGCCTGGTATTGGTAGCGAAAATCGTACGCGGTCCAGCCGGGCGTGAAGTATTGATCGCCGACTCGCTTTCCATTCAGTTCCAATTGGTAGAGCCCCATGGCCGATGCGTACAGGCGGGCCCTTGCGACGTCTTTCTTCACCTGAAATTCACGGCGCAGCATTGGCACGGGATTCGATTTCGAGGTGTCTTCCTGAAGATTGGGAGTGATCCAGCGCGCTTGCCAGTCCGAATCGTGGAGCAGACCCATTTCCCAGAAGGCGGGAGCGCTCCAATCCGAGGTGCGGCCCAGATTGTCGGTGACGCGGACCTGCCAGTAGTAGCGGCGGCCGGTTTCGAGCGCAGGCCCCTGGTAGACAACATGAATGGAAGCATCCGAGGCTTGTTTACCGGAATCCCAGAGCAGTTTGTTTTTCGCCAGATTCTCTTCGGAAGCGGCCAGGCGGATCTGGTAGGCCGTCTGCAGCGTACCACGCTCCGAGGAAACCAATTCCCAGCTGAGCCGGGGCTGCAGGATATCGATCCCGACAGGATTGGACATATATTCGCACCGGAGATTGGTGATCGTCAGCGGTGTTGCTGCCAAGGCAAGAGACACGAGGAAAAGTGTCACGGCTACCACAGCGATCTGGGTCAAAAGAAATTGCGGGCGGCGCATGGAGACCTCTCTGGAGCTTTTGCTGAGCATCCAGCCCCACTCGAAGGTGTTCCGGTAAAAGTGCTAGGGCGTCGAAATGCATTCGGGGCAGGGCTGACGACTTCAATTGATACACGCGGGGCGGGTTAACTGTCAATCAAAGCCAGAAATAATTTCCGGCCCGCCTCTCAGGAAGCAAGGGCAGCTTCAAGCAACGGAGGAAATTGCTGGAACAGAAGAAATGTAGCGAGGCTTCATCCGTAACATGAAGGCCTGCTCCAGATCCGCACGAGATGTGGTCAGAGCGCGCCTTCTCCGCGCTCCCCGTTCCGGATTCGGATGGCGTCCTCCAGCGTGGAAACGAAAATCTTGCCGTCGCCGATCTTTCCGGTCTTCGCTGCTTGCAGGATGGCATTGATGACCTGCGCGGTCTGCGCCTCTGGCAAAACCAGTTCGAGTTTTACCTTTGGCAAAAGGTCCACGGAATACTCTCGTCCGCGATACGTCTCTGTGTGGCCCTTTTGCCGACCGTGTCCCCGTACTTCCGATACCGTGATTCCTTCGATTCCAATTTCCCGCAGGGCCGCCTTTACGGACTCAAACCGCGACGGTTGAATGATTGCCTCAATTTTCTTCATGCATTTCCCCTCTCGGAAGAAAGTACTGCGCTACTGGAAGGCGCACCCGCGCCTGGGAACCGGCAAGCTTCGTGGCAGCGATAATGCACGCACTTGCGCGCCACGCCAATCACAAATTATCGATTTCGCAGATAGAAAGTTTGCGTTGGCATTCGCAAAGCTCCGCCGTTACATTTCTCCGCCAAGTATTGTTGAGACGTTTTCTCGGGTCCTTAGGCTCAGTTTTTCCAAAAGTGGGGGAGAAATTAGGACACTAGATGAGCATCTGCTCAATCGGATGTTGTGTGCTACGAGCGTAATTAGCAGGCATTTCCGTCCTCGCCCGGCCAAGTTCTCTTCCGGCAGGGCAGCCTTCACGTCTGATTCGGTCTTGCAGATGCTAGTGTGCTGTTTTGATTTCAAACAGGGAGGGAAAACGCAATGGGAGCAAATCCCACACAGGCAGTTGGGGTCACGGTCTTCTTGCTTGGGTTTACGGCTCTAGCCGGGGCAATTTACGCAGGAAGTGTTCTTCTCTACCTCGTTGCCGCGGCCTTTCTGGCCGGATCGCTAGCCATATTTCGAAAAATCAGGCCGCTCGAACAAGCGGAGAATTGAGGAAAACGAGCCATGATTCTTGTCGGAATACTCCTGACGCTATTGGGATTTGTGATCAGCGTGCTCAGTCTAGCCGTGACTTCCTCAGCCGGAGGACGGCTGGCGATGGTGCTCGTGGGACTGGCGGTGAGCCTGTTCGGAATTATGGGTGTGCTCAACAAGGCCTATCTCAAGAATGCAATTTGGAAGAAGGGATGAGGGCAAGGATGAAAAACTGGACGAAGAGACTGCTGGTGGTGTTGTTCACGGTGTTGTGTATTGCGCCGCTAGCTCTTGCACAGGCGCCCGCTGCCGCCCCCACAGCGGCTCCCGCGGCAACGGCGGCAGTGCCACCACCGCCGGCGCCGAAAGCGATCCTGGATGCCGATTTGGCGGGTACGCCGGTGCCGCCGGCAGACGCGCGCGCCAAAGGAGATCCGGACGGGTCTCTCACGGGTAATGCAAGCGACGTCACCGTGAGTGACCCCAAGAAAGGCCTGACGATAGGCGATCTGGCAAACCAAGTGGGGCAAAACAAAATCGCTGTCAATTTTGTCTGGACACTGATTACCGGCTACCTCGTCATGTTTATGCAGTTGGGTTTTGCGCTGCTGGAGACTGGTTTGGCCCGCGCCAAGAATGCCAATCACACCATGATGATGAATATAGCCGTGTATGGCATCGGAATGTTTGCCTATTGGCTGATTGGCTTCGCCATCCAGATGGGAGGAGTGGGCGCTGTCGCCAACTTAGGCGGCACCGCTCCGCTCAGCGCGGAATTCACCGCGACGATTTTCGGCAAGCCCTTCGGACTGTTCGGACAGCATGGGCTATTCCTCATGCATAAGGGAACCTATGACGTGGGCGTGATGGTGCTGTTCCTGTTCCAGATGGTGTTCATGGACACCGGAGCAACAATACCCACGGGCGCGGCCGTCGAGCGCTGGAAGTTCTCCGCCTTTATCGTGACCTCGTTCCTCTTCGCGGCCTTTACGTACCCGCTTTATGCGAATTGGGCTTGGGGCGGTGGGTGGCTCGCGAATCTTGGCACCAACTTTGGTCTTGGCAAGGGGTATTGCGATTTCGCCGGATCAGGGGTGGTGCACGCGGTGGGCGGCCTCAGCGCCTTAGCCATTGCCATGATCCTCGGCCCGCGCATCGGCAAGTTCTCTCGTGAGGGTAGACCGCAAGTCATACTGGCCCACGATATCGTGTTGGTCCTCACCGGCTGCCTGATCCTGGCCTTCGGCTGGTTCGGCTTCAACCCCGGCTCTACCCTGGGTGCTTCGGGCAGCGGCAATCTGCGCATCGGTTCCATCGCCGTGAACACCATGCTGGCAAGCGCCATGGGTATGATCAGCGCCATGCTGTATATGTGGTTCATGTATAAGAAGCCGGACGCCTCGATGACGGGAAACGGATTCCTGGCCGGGCTGGTGGCGATAACTGCGCCTTCGGGGTTTGTGAATCCAGTAGGCGCGGTGATCATCGGGCTGATCGCGGGCGTTCTGGTGTGTCTCTCGGTCGCCTTTGTCGAACGCGTTCTGCAAGTGGACGACCCGGTAGGTGCGGTCTCCGTACACGGGACCTGCGGCATCTGGGGTGTGATTTCACTCGGACTGTTTGCCGACGGAAAAAGCAACTATGGCGGCGCATGGAATGGCGTGAACGGATCCGTGACCGGTCTGTTCTACGGCGACGCGAGCCAACTTGTTGCCCAATTGATCGGCGTGGCCACGCTGCTCGGTTTCGTGTTCACACTCAGCTTCATCTTTGCCTTCGTGGTGGACTTGCTGGTTGGGCAACGCGCTTCCGCCAAGTCAGAGTTGGAAGGCCTCGACCTTCCGGAAATGGGCGCGCTGGCCTATCCGGAATTCGAGCTGAAGTCCTAAGCTTGAGGAGCGCATGCAAATGGCTACTTTGACTACAGCAATTCAACTCAGGACCGAAGGGCTCTCTCCGCGTTTGCGACCGAGCCGCTTGCCGGCACTTCCCTGGCGGGACCCCCATGCGGTCCCGCCGGAGGAGTTGGCGGAATTCATCGCGTCGCTTGCGGAAGCTTGTACGCAGAATCCAGACAACGCGGACATGCGCACCTGCCTTGGCATTGCACACGCCATGAACTACGACGTTTACCGGTCGATGGACGCGCTCGAGGAAGCGCGGCGCATCGCGCCGGAAAATTTCTTCGCCCAGCTCAAGTATTCCGAACTGCTCTTCCGCCTGCGGATCATTGACCGCGCGGAGGAGGAAACCTCCAGGGCGCTAGACTTGGCCCGAAACGAGTGGGAGCTGGCGCTCGCCCACCGGCAACTTTGCGAGGTCCGCCGGCTCAGACGCAAAGGCCTAACCCGGCCGCGTTGGACTCAATCGCTGAGGAAACCTGCGATCGCGTTTCTGTTATTGCTCTTGGGCATCTCCTGCATGTATATGGTTTGGAAATGAAATACAAATGGCAGTTCTTTCTCGCGGCTTGCTTCTTTGCTTCGTATCTTTTGGTTTCGAAGGGTGTGCCGTTGTTCCCAGTGCTGGCGGGCTGTGGTTTCGCTGCGTTGTTGACCTGGCGCCAGATTTGGCGCCAGCGTTCACGTCACGGTTGATTCTGCGGTTCGATCCCTTTACATTGCTGGCGAAAAGTTAGCCGGGGATTTGGCTCGCTCCTGTTACCGAGCGTCCGAGGTGTTTCGCACTGGTATGCCTGAAAAAGAGGTACAATTCAGTGTTCCACCCAATCCATTCGATACTGGAGGAGAATCTCATGAAGGTACGCCTCGCCCTTTTGTTGTTCGCCAGTTTGTTGCTGATTGTGTCCGGCATGGCCTATGCCCAGGCCCAAAAGACCATGGAAGCCGCCCCGGCCAAGGAAGCTGTGCTAAAGGCAGCCGACATCACTCCCAAGATCTTGCCGGAGAAGGTATTCTTCCGCGGGCAGACTGCCACCACGCAACTGCGCAACACGGCCGGCGTGCGCTACGCCGACGGGTTCTACGTTCTTGCCAGTCTGGTGGACAATTCCGGTTACTCCACAAGTATTCGTGAAAAGTACCAGGCCTATCTCATCAACGAAGTTACCCTCGAAATTGGCGGACAGACACTGAAGCCCGGCGCCTATGGCGTCGGTTTTCTCGAAGGCGACAAGTTTGTGGTCATGGATCTGGGCTCCAACGATCTGTTCCAGGTCACCTCTACCAACGACAAAGAGATCAAGCACCCTGTGCCGTTGCAAGTCCTCTCCACCGCCGACGCCGGCAAATACCGCCTGTATAAAGGCCGCGACTACGTCGAATTTCACCGCGCCAAATAAACAAGGGGGCTGAGCTTCAACCCCCTTCTCGAAAAATCCAAACGGTAAATTCCCGCTAGGATCAACTCTTGATCTGACCCGAAGCGGCGTCCCACGTCACCGCGCTCTTCCGGAAATACGATTCATTGGACATGTGGCACGCCAGCGCGGCGTTGTGTCCGAACACCACATCTTCCTGCACTGGCTTCCGTGTGCGCACCGCCTGGAAGAAATTCCAAAGGTGCGGCCGCAAGTCGTCCCACGAATCGCCCTTGTAGTTGAAGCCTTCGGCCAGGGGTTCCTTTCCCGGGGAAGGATCGTGCTGTTCGTGCCACTGTTTCATGTACGCTTCGCGCAGGTCGTGCGGGAAACTGAAGGCATAATAACTGGGCGCCGTGTCTTCTCCCGTCTGCGGATAGTGAGTAATGGCGAGCTCCGTCACTTCCAGAATTCCCTTCGAGCCCTGAAAGCGGTACACCTCGGGTGTCTCGCATCCCAGATTCAGGCGGAGGTATACGGGGATCTTCCCGTACTCATACAGCGTGGCCTGCACATCGGGCATGTTGCGTCCATCATTGAAGCGGAGAATGCCGCCGGAGGACATCACCCGCGTTGGCGGCTCGTTCCAGCCGAGCATGTAGTTCATGCCGCTGACGAGATGCACGAGAAGATCGCCGGCAACACCCGTGCCATATTCCTTCCAGCAGCGCCAGCGGGCAAAGAGCTTCCCATCGAACGGGCGTTTCGGTACGGTGCCTTGCCAGGTGTCCCAGTCGAGGGTCTGCGTCGAGAGGTCAGGCGGGACTGGATACACCCACGCGCCGGTGGGATCGTTACGCCCCAGAGAGGCTTCGACGAGATTCAAATCGCCAATGATGCCCTGCGACAGAAGTTCCCTGGCCTTGGCGCAGATCACGGAGCTGACGCGCTGCGAACCGATCTGCGTGATGCGCCCGGTATTCTTCGCGACATTCACCATCTCGATTCCGTCAGCGGCGCTGTGCGACATTGGCTTTTCGCAGTAGATATCTTTTCCGGCCCTGACCGCGTCCACGAAGACCTGCTTGTGCCAGTGATCGGGAACCGCGGCGATGACGCAGTCGATCTCCTTGTTGTCCAGCAGCTCTTTGTAGCGCCGTGTCGTCGTGATTTTGGCCCCGGCAATCTCCTTCGCAAGCGCATGGCGGCCATCATAGAGGTCACTCGCGGCCACGCATTCCACTCCCGGAAGACTTATAGCGGTGGCTAGCAGGCCGCTGCCTTGCATTCCCACGCCGATGATGCCAAAACGCACGCGATCGCTCGGCGGAACTTCCCACGAGGAAGGAATGCGCGCCGGGTCGAGAGCAATGCGGCGTGTGGTCATCAAGGCGCCGGTGGTCACGGCGCTGGTTTGCAGGAACTCACGGCGAGAAATCGGATTCTTGCTCATACTATCCTCCATTACCTTTTGCACTAGCTTTCCGGATCGTTTGGCTACGGCAGGGATTGCACGCTGATTAACTTGAAAAAGACGATGTCGTTGTCGCTGTGATTCTGCAGGCCGATGTAGCCTTCATCAGGGCGGCGCCCGCGCTGCGGTTCGAAGTCGAATTTGCGCTCGGGGACGGGCTGGCCTTCGGTGTAGTCTGTAACCTTCACACCGTTGAGTTCGACGATGGTGTGCGGGCCGTCAATGGTGATGAGCATGGCGTTCCACTCGGGCCCAGGCTTCCCCGGTTTGGCAAGAGGTTTGGTCAGCGAGTAGAGCGTTCCGGTTACGTGATGCTCGTCCTCGCCGGAAGTCTCCGGGTGGTTGTCAATCTGCACCTCGTAGCCGTAGTGAACCGGCATCCACTCTTCGCGCGGCTCGATGGGGATGCGGATAAACACGCCGGAATTGTCGTTGGTGTCGCGCATTCTGTAGACCACCCGTATCCGGCAGTGGCCCAGCTTGCCGCCGGTCCAATAAAGAAGACCCATCCCGCCGTGCGTCTGGATTTGGCCATTCTCGACGGTCATGGAGCCCGGGCCGACGTGTTTCCACCCTGTGAGGTCCTTTCCGTTGAACAGAGGTTTCCACTCAGGTTCCGGTACACGCGCGGCAATCAAGAACGCCGCAATGAGCACGACAAGCAAAGCACTGAATTTACGCATGCCGATCTCCTTTCCTGGAGCTATGAGGCAAAAACATTTCGGAGCATGAACCACAAATTGGCCGGGCGTTCCGCCAGGCGCCGTACAAACCAGGGATACCAGTACGAGCCGTAGGCCACCAGAACGATCGAGCGGTAGCCCTCCCGCGCCAGGTGCTCCTGCTCCGCCCGCTGAATGCCATACAGCATTTGCACCTCGAGAGTGGATTTTGCATACCCCTGCTGGCTGGCGAATTCCGCCAGACGCCGAATGAGCGCAACATCGTGAGTGCCGAAAGCGGCCCTCGCGCATTCTCCCGCCAATTGTGCGCGCAGCAATTCCTGCGCGATAACGAAGTAATTTTCGTCAACGTCTGCCTTCTTCGGAAAGGCGATTTCCGGTGGTTCCTTGTATGCGCCCTTGACCAAGCGAATGGCGGGGCGCAACGGCAGCAGATCGGCCAAGTCCTTTTGTGTCCGGCGGAGATAGGACTGCAGGCAAAGGCCAACATTGGGATGACCCTTCAGCGCGCTCTTGTAAATGTCCAGCGTCGCATCGACATAATTGCTTGCTTCCATGTCCACCCAGACGGTGGCGGAGGGCGCTTCGCGCCGGATGATCTGTTGGAGATTATCGCGGCAAAACTCGGGGGCAAGGTCCAAGCCCAGTTGCGTGAGTTTTACGGAAACTTCAGTGGGAAGATTCGACTGGTGAATGCGGTCGAGAACTTCCAGATAATGATCGGTCACCTTTCTTGCTTCGTCGCGGTCGCGCACGTTTTCGCCCAGATGGGTAAAGATGCTGCCGATATTCTTCAGATGCAGGGCCTGTGCTGCGGCAAGCGCTGCCTCCAAAGTTTCGCCGGGCATGAAACGCGAAACGCTGCGGCGCACGAAAGGGTAATTCACCGCGTGTTCGCGCAACCACACATTTTGCGAAGCGGCGAGCAGCATCGAGCGCATCAGCGCCATGGGCCTTTTATACCTCCATGGGAAACAGGAGCGAGAGGAAACGATCCGCGGCCCCATTCTAGACCATATTCATGAAATGCGGCACGCGAGCTATGAGGAATCCTGGGCGTTACGGAGAAGTGGTGTTGGACATCGAGAGAGTTAGAGCTTCCGCGTCCGCGGCTGCAACTTGAAATGGCTGACTTTTTTGTGGCAGACGTTGTATAAGCAAAAAGTGACATTTCTGCATCAAATGACAGAGGTATCAAGTACCGAAAAGGAAGGAAAGAGGAGAACGAGTATGAAACAACATAGCACGGTTGGAAAGTTGGGGGTGTTCCTCGGGGCACTCCTGTTTGTTGCCGTTGGGATAGCGCAGGCGCAAACCAAGGCGGCCGCATCCGGCACGGCGACATTTACAGTGACGGCGGTCGGAAAGAAGGAGGGAACGCCACCGATCGCGAAGGATGATGTCCAATTTTTCACCGGCAAGGAACGCAAGCAAATCGCCGACTGGAAAAAGGACGACAACCTGTTCCTGGCCATCCTAATCGACGACTCCATCGTTAATGCTGCAGCGGGCCAGTGGAGTGACCTTAAAGAGTTCATCATGGCTCAGCCGGCAACCACGCACATTGCGGTGGGATACATTCGCAACAACGCAACACAAATCGCGCAGGAATTCACCGCCGATCATGAACTGGCCGCCAAAGCGCTTCGCATTCCCATCGGCACAGGCGCGATTGGCTCCAGTCCCTATCTCGGCACCTTGGACCTTCTGAAACGTTGGCCGCAAACCGGCCCCCGGCGTTCCATCCTTTTGATTTCCTCGGGGATTGATTTCTTCCGTGGACCGGGGTTCGGTCCCTTCAGCCCGGATCTCGATAGCGTGATTCAAAGAGCGGAGCGGCAGAACACCAACATCTGGAGCATCTACTATCCGAGTGCCGGGCACCATGGCCGCAGTTTCTATTACGTGACGAACGCGCAGAATAACCTGGGTAAGTTGTCCGATGACACCGGAGCGGAGATGTTTTATCTCGGGCCCGGCGAGCCGGTTAGCCTCAAACAGTACTTCGAGGAGATCGCGGAGCACCTCAGCAACCAGTATCTGCTGACCTTCGCGGCCGCTGGCGGCGCGAAAGGGAAGTATCAAAGCGTGAAGGTAAAGACGGAACTTCCAGAAGTGGAGTTCTTAATCCCTGCGGCTGTCTTCCTGCCGCCCGGCGCCTAATCAAAGACAATTGGAAGACTTCGGGCGCCTTGGCTAAGCCGGGGCGCCTTTTTCCTTGGCCCTACCGTGCGCGTCGGGGAAAGCTATCCGGGCGAGGGGAAACCTAAGCTCGTGGCGGGTGGATTCAACGTGGCGCCAGTGGTGATCGCCTGATCCACTGTTTTGCTCTATTCAGATCGGCCGTGTTGACTCGCGCATCACCAACTCGGGATGAAGCTTCTGAGAGACGGCAGACCAGTCACGGTTTTCGTGGCCGGCCTTGATCGCCTCCAGGACGATATTCACGGCAACGTTGCCCATCGTTTCGAGCGGCTGGCGCACCGTGGTGAGAGCGGGCGCGGAAAGCCCGGCAATGGCGACGTCATCAAAGCCGATTACCGAACAATCCTCCGGCACGCGAATTCCGGCTTTGGCCAGGGCGCGGATGGCGCCGAGCGCGGTGATGTCGTCGAAAGCCAGAAGCGCCGTGAACTTCTTCTTGTCACGCAGCAGTTCTTCCGTCAGGCGGAAGCCGTGCTCGAAACTGGAATTGGGATCGAAGACGTCGGGGAGCTGCAGTTCGAGGCCGGAATCAAGTTTGAGCTTCACGGACTGCGCAAATTTCTGGATGCCTCGCCAACGGGGCGCGGAGTCAATCAGCCGTTTGGGTCCGCGAATGACGGCGATGCGGTGGTGACCCAACTGGTAAAGATGCTCCAGCGCCAGCCGCCCGCCCGCCTCGTTATCCACCATCACCGAGCTCAACTGAGTTCCGGGAAGTTCCCATCCGATGGTGGCGGCGGGAATTTCGCGCTTGTTCAGGTCGGCCAGGACTTTAATGTCGACGAGGAGCCAATTGGCCACAACGATCAGGCCATCCACGTGGCGTTCGAGCAGCATTTCCAGGTATCGCTCAAAACGATCGCGCTGGTTGTGGGCATCGGCAAAGATCGGCAGGTAGCCCACGGGATAAAGTCCATTCTCGATGCCGCGCAAAATCGGCGTGCAAAACGGGTCGGTGACATCAAACAGCACCACGCCGATGCTCTGGCTACGCTTGCTGCGAAGGAAGCGGGCCATCGCGTTGGGGCGATAACCAAGACGCTTGGCGGTTTCTTCAATGCGCTGGCGAGTCGTGGAAGCGATGTAGCGCGCCAGAGGCGCGTTATTGAGGACAATGGAAACGGTGGCGGGAGAAAAGCCAGAGGCTTTGGCAACGTCCCGCATGGTGATGAGGCGGGGTTTCCCGTGGCTGCGTTTCACGGCGGCGTTACCTCCTTAGACTGAATCTACCGCGTTACCTGGGATTATTCCTCGGGAGGCAGTTCAAAAGAAAGCTGTTCCCGGAAGCCCCTGGTTTTCCAAATGCCGAAGAGGATACCCGCGATCATCCAGATCGAACCATAGAGTTTAGCGGGGCGGCTGAGATTCAGCCAGAGCGCCAGGCAAATGAAAAAGCCCAATACGGGTGGCACCAGATTAGTCAATTTCTTTTCCTGGGCGCGCACGTAGTAACGGAGGAATGCCGCGAAATTCACGCCCATAAAGGCGATGAGCGCGCCGAAATTCAGCATCTCCGCCCCGCGTTCGTAGGACAGCAGAAACGCGCCGAGCAGGGCCACGGCGCCGATGAATACAACGTTGTTGCGTGGAACGCGGTGGCGCTCCTCCACCACACCAAAAAACGATTTGGGCAGGGCATTACTGCGCCCCATGCCATATAAGAGCCGCGCCGCGCCAATCTGCGCGCCCATGCCGGAGCCGAAGTTGGCCAGCAGCAGGGTAAAGCCGACGATTGGGAAAAGTGGTTTCCATGCACGCGCCGCGACATAAACGTAAGCCGTATCGAGGTCCGGGAATTTTTCCACCGCGGGCCAAATCAGTTGTGCGATGTAAACTTCCGCAGCGGAGAGCAGGCCGATCACCAGACAGGTCATCACCGTCGCCAGCAGAATATTCCGCCGCGGATTTTCCGCTTCCTCCGAGAGCGTGGAAATGCCGTCGAATCCGATATACGTCAATACCGCGATGGACGTGCAACCGAACAGCCCGGCGTAGGTGAACGTACGAGGATCGTAGAAGGGCCGGGTGAAGAAGCCCTCCTCGGCGTGCGGATGGCCCAGGATGTAGCGTGCCGCGGCCGCGAAAATGAGCGCGACAACCGCGCCCATGAAAATGGCCATGATGGTATTGATACGCGCCGAGGTCTTGATTCCCTGAATATTCAGAAGGGTGAACACGATGGCGAAAAACACTTTCCACCCCCACAAGGGAATGCCGGGCGCGAACTGGTGAGTCTGCTCCGCGCACCATATCGTGCAAATCAGCGGGTTCAGCATGTAGTCCATGACCATGCTCCACCCGGTGACGTAGCCGAGCGCCGGATTGACCTCCTGCGCTACATAGGTGAAGGCCGAGCCGGCGCTCGGATACGCGCGCGCCATTCGGCCATAGCTGATGCCGGTGAACAGCATCGCCACCATGGCGATAAGAATCGCGGTGACAACGTGGCCCCTGCCGCGCTCGCTGAGCACCCCGAAAACAGACATGGGCGCAACGGGCTGAATCACAATGATGCCGTAGAGAATCAGGTCTCGAAGTGTGAGCGTGCGCCGCAGGCGAGGTCCCGCGTTCGTGGTGCTGGCCTCCGTGCTCAAGCACCTCTCCTTTTCGCCGGACGGTTCCCGTCGGGAGGGAGAACCACGGCGCGCGTCAGATTTTTCGGTGCGTCAGGGTTGAGTCCCTTGCGCAGACCTACCGCTATTCCCAAGAGATGTGCAGGAATGGCGGTGACAGCGTATCGTGCAAACTCCGGCACGTCCAGTCCGAGTTCGAGCAGCAAATCGCTGCAGTCCCGAAGATCCGGAGCGGCTCGGTTGGCAATCATGCAGATTGCCGCACCCAATTCCTTCAACTCGCGGGCAAGCACGGTTTCCGCTTCTGCCGCAGCCTCGGAAACAAACAGAGTGATCAACGTATTTGGCCCGGCAATGGAACGCGGCCCGTGCCGGAATTCCATCGAGTGATATACCTGGGCATAAGATGAGGACATCTCCGTGACTTTAAGCGCCGCTTCTTGTGCCAGCCAGTAATGAACGCCTTGTCCCAGGAAAACGTAGTCCTCGAACTTGCGCCTGGCCGCGAATTCCTGGATTTTCCGGGCATGCCCATCGAGCCACGCCTGGGCGCGTTGCGGTAACCGATCCAACGCGGAGCTGAGCAGGTGGTCGCCGGTGAATTGCAACCCGAGGCGCTGGAGCGCCAGCAGGATGGCAGTGAATGACCGCGTCATCACGGTGCTCTTTTCGTTCGCCCAGGTCAGCTTGAACGTGTGCGTGCAGAGGCCATCCAGCGGGCTCTGCGGATTGCAGGTGACGCCAAGCGTTTGCACGGTCTTGTGGGCTTGCAGCAATTCGGCGGCGCGCAGGACTTCCGTGGTTTCCCCGGAGCGCGACATCAGCACGATCTGTTCCGCGCCGATCCGCCGCAACGTCTCCTCCGGCGCGAAGAGCAGTTCGGAGGCCGGAATCCCGGTGGCGGGAATGTAGAAATGCCTTGTCCAGAGCGCGGCGATTAGCCGGGAGAGGTAGTAGCTGGAGCCGCAGCCCACAAACAGCCAGGGGCTGCGGGGAGAAAACGTCGCCGCCAGCCGGTCGAGTGCGCCCGAGTCGCGGAGTTGCCTGTCCGTTTCACTCCAGATCGAAGGCTGGGAGAGAATCTCTGCGAGCGTATGTGCGGCAGGGGACAGTTGGCGTTTCCTGGCGGTCTTTATTCTGCTGGTGGTCGGCCTGGGCAAGGGGTGCCTCGCGTATTGAAACGATTCAATAAGGCTATTTTGAGGAAAGGCGGTTCCCGGCGCAAGTCCTTTTTTCCTGCTTCGCCCCAGCGGTACCGGCGGTTACGGACAATCCGATTTGCGCGCGGAACGCCGCATGGCGAAGCCCCGCGACTCCAGAGCTCCGCAAGGCGCCATTCGCTCCTTTGCCACCCTGCCCTTTGGTACAGTCGCTCCATCTCCACAGCCGGTATCTCTTGGCTCACAGGAGAAGTTTTCGGGCGCAACGCTCCGCGCCAGAATCGCTTCTAATAATAGTCAGGAAGACTGTACTCATTCACTGAAGTCACAAGGAATGCAGAATGGGCGACTTTGCCCTGAGGTTCGATCGCCGTCAGTTTCATCGGGCGTTGCTCCACGTGGGTGGCTTCCTGCTTATTTTCCTGGCAGCGTACTGGCTGCGCGGGCTTACTCCTTCGCCCGATCCCATCCTTCAGGGCTATCTGCAAATCACCACGGGGCTCTTCGCGTTTGTTTTTGCGGCGGTAACGCTGGTCCGGTTTCAAGGGACGCAAGACCGCATTTCCCTCATTCTGGGGTCGGGTTTCCTTCTCTCTGGCGCAACTCTGACCGTCTCCAGCGTTCTCTTCTTTCAATTGATGCATGAATCGCAGTTGTGGTTTTTCTGGGCGCCCGTGGCCTGGTGGATCAGCCGGTTACTCCTGGCGATTTTATTCGTGGCGGCGCTGGTGGTGGAGCATTTCCTGCCCCGTTCGCGGCATCCGCGCCTGGAAATCGCCGGCGCGCTGTTCGGCGTCCTGTCACTGACCTACCTGATCACGGCCGCTTTGCGCAAGCTGCCGCCGGAGGCTTCGCATCACCCGAATGCGATCATTCCCAATCCGCTGCATCTTCTGCCCGCATTGATTTTCCTGGTGGCGCTGGCCGGTTATAGTCGGCGGAAATACCTGGTGGATTCCGCTTTTGACCACTCGATCTTCGGCGCCGTCTGGCTTAATCTGGCCGCCCAACTCGCCGCTTGCCAATCGGAGAAGCTCTTGGACGGGCCCTTCGTCTTCGCGCAAGCCATGAATATGGCCAGCTATATAATTTTGTTAGGCGGGGCGCTCCTCGATAGCGCGCACGTTTTTGAAAAGGTCCGGCACCTGGCCTCCAGCGACCCTCTGACGGGCTTGGCAAATTACCGCAGGCTCCTCGATGTGCTGGACACGGAGACGGAGCGCACCCTGCGCACGGGGCGTCCTTTTGCGGTGCTCCTCTTGGACCTCGATGGGCTTAAGAAAATAAACGATACCTATGGGCATCTGGTCGGCAGCCGCGCCCTCTGCCGCGTTGCGGATATCTTGCGATTCTATTGCCGTGCCATCGATACCGCTGCGCGCTATGGCGGCGACGAGTTCGCCTTGGTGCTGCCGGAAGCGCGCGATGAAGAAGCGCAGCGCGTCGCCCAGCGCATTCGCGATACCCTTGCTGCCGATCAGGAACAGCCGCCCATCTCCGCGAGCATCGGCATTTCCATCTATCAAGGGGAAGGCGAGCGCGTGGAAAGATTGCTGGCGGAAGCCGACCAGGATCTCTACGAAGAAAAAGCGCGGCGGAAAGCCATCAGCAAACCTACCGACACTCCCCGGCGCCGCTTGAAGAAGGGCTAAGCCCCCGCCTATTTCGGGGGATTGAAAGGCTCGAGTTGATCTGAAATCTTCGCTTTGTCCCCTACCCCGACGTCCGGCCAGGTATTCACTAAAGGTCGGGCCATGTTTGAAATCGTGGCCAAGGACAACCCCGAGGTTTGCTACGACTGCACCAATTTTGAGGCCCAATGCGATAAGTGGTTCAACGATTGCGCGTGCGTCGGGTCAAGGTGCAGCGGCGTGACGGATGCCGCGCCCGCAAAAACCGCCGCATAGTCCGAATCCGCGTCCAGTTCCATATCCCGGTCGATGCGCTGCTCGCTCAGCCAGAAGTACGGGCTCCCCCGGGGATCCTCGCCTTCACGCAACACCGTGCGAGTGATTTTCTTCGATTGCCGCGTGAAGCGCACCGCGCCCTTCCAGCCCTCCGGCACATTGATATTCAGCAACACCTGTTCCGGCAAGCCTTCGCTGAGGATCAGTTCCGCGGTTTGTTTTGCCAATCGCGCCGTCGGCGCAAAATCCGCATTCACTTTCTTGGAACAGAGCGACACTGCGAGCCCATGCACGTGATGGATTACGGCTTCACGTGCCGCGCCCACCGTGCCGGAGTAATACACGTTTTCGCCCAGGTTCGCGCCATGATTGATTCCGGAGATAACCAAGTCCGGCTGCTCCGCCAGCAATTTGTGCAGCGCCACGATCACGCAATCCGCGGGCGTGCCGTCAACGGCCCATTCGTTCTCGGTAATCTTGTGGCAGACGATGGGCTGTCGCAGGGTCAACGACTGCGCCGACCCGCTGCGTTCCCAACTCGGTGCAACAATGCTTACGTGCGCAAATTCGCGCAACTCTTCCGCCAGCGCCTTCAGCCCCTCTGCCTGGTATCCATCGTCATTCGTCAACAACACTCTCGGCTTCTTCACGTTTGCGCGCACTCTCGACAACTAACATTGTAATCCGATACAGGGGTCGACCGCGACGTGCAGCGAGCCGCCGCTACTTTAAGTCACACGACCCCGAGCACGGGAAGGGTTGGCTCGGCGGGCGTCACCATAGAATTAGAAAAAACCACGAGAAGGCACACTTAACGCCGATCACGGGAAGCAGCCTCGTAGGGAATTTCACTGAGGGGCAAAAAGATGGTCGGGGCGCCCGGATTTGAACCGGGGACCTCACGCACCCCAAGCGTGCGCGCTACCAGGCTGCGCTACGCCCCGACCGCCGCGGCCACCTATTTCGGCCGCCTACAACTACCTAAACGGTATCACTTGCCTTCCAGCAGCGTCAAGAAACTGCGTAGCGCATCCCGCAAGTCCAGCAGCAGCTTGCGATTCAGCCGCGCGGCAGACGATTCCGCCGTGGCATGCGCCAGATGTTCGATCGCCGCGAGTTCGCCGCCCGCCCCATTTCCGCCCAATTCCCGCAAGTGCCGCCGCGCCCCGGCGATAGTGAAACCTTCGTCGTAAAGCAGGCGCTTGATCTTCAGCACCATGTCCACATCATCCTGGCGGTACATCCGGTGCCCGCGAGGACTCTTCACCGGCTGCAGCATGGGAAACTCCGTTTCCCAGTAACGCAGCACAAATGGCTTCAAATCCGCGATCCGGCTGACCTCTCCGATGCGGTAGAGACGCGTTTCTTCGCTAACTGCGGCGGCAGTGCTGCTCATCTTCGAAGTGCGGGAAGCGAACTCCCGCGTTTACGGTGTGAGTCTACCAGAAGGAGTAGGACCCATCTACAGCCGTGGGTCGTGGCAGCCCGCTCATTCTTCGCCCGACGGCGAGGAGCGTTCCCCGCGCTTGCGCAGCCGCTGCACGAACCGCACGGGTGTCCCCAGAAAGCCCCACTTCGCGCGCAACTGATTCTCCAGGAATCGCTCGAAACTGAAGTGCAGTGGCTTTTTCTGGTTGGTGAACAACAGAAACACCGGGGGCGCCACCTTCGCCTGCGTCATATAGTAAATCCGCACCGGCCGCGCTTTTGGAGTAGACGCCCGGCCAAGGTCCACGTCTTCTTTCAGCCAGCGGTTCAATTCTCCCGTGGAGATTTTCCGGATTCGCGCCGCGGCCACCTGATCGATCAGCGGGAAAAGTTTCTGAATGCGCTCGCCCGTCTTCGCGGAAAGAAATACGATCGGGGCGTAGCTCAGGAATTTGAATTTTTCCTGCACCATGGCTTCATATTCAACGAGCAATTTGCCCTTATCCACGATGCAGGGAGGAGCGGTGCCTTCGGCGCGTTTCGCTTTGCCCCGCGCGGATTTCGCGGACTCGTCCGCAGCGCGCTGCGCGGCTTCCACGGCCAGATCCCATTTGTTCACCACAATGATGACGGAGCGTCCCGACTGTTCCGCATAGCTGGCAATCGTGGCATCGCCTTGCGTAACTCCCTGCTCGCCGTCAATCACGAGAATGGCCACATCCGCGCGTTCCAGTCCGCGCCGCGCCATCACCACGCTCAGCTTTTCCGCCACGAGCTTGGTTTTGCCCTTGCGGCGAATTCCCGCGGTATCCACGAACCGGTAGGTCCGCCCGTTTCGCACAACCTCAGTATCCACGTTGTCCATCGTCGTGCCCGGAATCGGCGATACGATGGACCGCTCCTCGCCCGCCATCTGATTCAGCAGCGTCGATTTGCCAACGTTGGGGCGGCCAATAATAGCGATCTCGATAGGCTTAGCCTCTACGACTGGAGTATCACTGGAATCGGTGGCGGCCGGCTGCATGCCTCCCGCTGCGGCGCCATAGAACTGATCCAGCGCGGCATCGAGCAGGTCGTCCACGCCGGTGCCGTGTTCCGCTGCGATCGGGAATACCGGCACGCCAAGCGAATAAAATGTCCCGGCAAGCGCCTCCTGCTGCTGCGAATCAACTTTGTTCGCCGCCACCACAAACGGCTTGCCGGTGGCGCGCAAAAGCCGCCCCAGTTCCTGATCGAGCGGCGTCAGCCCGGCCTGGCTGTCCACCACCAGCACCAGCAGCGCCGCCTTTTCAATGGCCACGCGCGCCTGCCGCAAGATCTCTGTCGGGATCAGGGCCTTGTCGTCGGGAACGAGTCCGCCTGTGTCCACCACTTCCACGGTGCGCCCGCGCCACTCCGATTTTCCGTACATGCGGTCGCGGGTGATTCCCGGCTCGTCAGTGACAATCGCCCGCCGCGTGCCCGTCAAACGGTTAAAGAGCGTGGACTTGCCCACGTTGGGCCGTCCGACAATCACCAGCGATGGGAGTTGTTGTGCCATGGGAAAACCTGCGCAGAACGGCGCTGTTGCCGCTCCGCAGTGCAATCTTCCAATGTAGCGCATCAACCGGCAACTAGCGAGCCGCAGCCTGGCTCCGAGCGCCGGCCTGGCGGGCGAGGCTTAACCCTTCGATGCAGCGGCCGCACGCATCCGATGGATAAAAATATTTGATAGGCATTTCCTTGATTATCCCCGCCCAGATGAGTATGTTGCTCTGAATCTATATCCTGGTGTACCTAGTGCCGTTCCAACTATTTGGACCAGATGACGGTCCAAGCATCTGACGCGAACACGGAGACAGTATTCTCGACGGTATTTACAGAAACAAGTTGGAACGGCACTAGGCGCTTCTCGGGGGAGGCGTCCCGCAATCTCGAGGGGATCGAGATGCTATTTGAAAGTTCGAAGGAGCTCACGATGACTAGGTCTATCCGTAACCTGTGCATATTCGGTTGTTGTCTGACTGCGCTGCTGGTTTTCGTTGCCGGAAGCGCCACGGCCCAGACCTTTCGCGGCACCATTTTGGGTACGGTCACCGATTCGTCCGGCGGCACCGTGCCTGGAGCCACGGTTACGATCAAGAACGTTGACACCGGCCTTACCCGCACCCTCGCCACATCGGATGACGGCAGCTACTCCGCTCCCGAACTACCTATTGGGAACTACAGTGTTACCGTCGAGAAGACGGGCTTCAAGACCGGCCTCATCACCGGCATCAAAGTCGAAGTCTCCACAGAACGCCGCGCCGACGTCACTCTGCAGACCGGCGAGCTCTCCCAGAAAGTCGAAGTGTTAGGCGAAGAGCTGCCCATGGTGGAAACGACCTCGAACAATATGGGCGGAATTGTAGAATCGAATAGTGTTGAAAATCTCCCTGTCAACGGCCGTGACTATCAGAAGCTCATTTTGCTGGTCCCCGGCGCCAATTCGGGTCCGGACGCCATTACGGACTCACCCGGATCTTTTGGGACGGTTTCGGTCAATGGCGCGCGAGGGCGTTCCAACAACTACCTGCTCGATGGCACGGATATGAATGATGGCTACCGCAATGACCCGGCCATCAACGAAGGAGGCGTGTTCGCCACGCCGGCCACTATCCTTCCGATTGAAGCTATTGCTGAGGTTCACGTTGCCTCTAACTTCGAGGCCGAATACGGACGCAGCGCCGGCGCCGCGATTAATATCGTTACCAAGAGCGGCACCAACGACTTCCGCGGCTCTGCTTTTGACTTTCTGCGCAACACCGTGCTCAATGCCCGCAATTTTTTCGATCTGGCCTCGGTGGGACCGCAGCAGCCTTTCCACCTGAATCAATTCGGCGGCTCGTTCGGCGGGCCCATCCAGCATGACAAGACATTCTTCTTCGTTGACTATGAGGGAGTGCGCGAGACGGGTGCTCAAAGCAGTCCCGGTTGTGTTCCCACCGCCGCCGATATCTCCGCGAATGCTCCTACTCCTAACGATCCGTCCACTATCAATCCCGTGATTCAAAAACTGCTGGCACTCAATCCTTGGCCCGCTGCGACGAATCCCGGTGACGATTGCTATCTGGCGCTCAATACACCCAATGCTACCGTTGTGCCTAATACTACGCTGTCGACTCCCTTTTCCAATCGCGTGGATAACGCCATCGTCAAGATCGACCACGAATTCAACAAAAATAATATTCTTACGGGCCGCTACTACATCGGCGACAGCACGCAACTCTTTCCCCTGGCCTTGACCGGTGGCGGGTTGTTGCCCAACTACAACACCATGACCCCCACGCGGGTGCAGCTCATCTCCATCTCCTATGTTTCTGTAATTTCTCCCTCAATCGTGAACGAAGCGCGGGTCGGCTGGAACCGTTTTGCAGAAGGCTTTTACTCGGAGGACCGCAGCTTTAACCCTAGCTCCATCGGGCTGGATACTGTTGGCATGGGAACACCAAACGCGGGCAATGTCTACAACTTCGGCATGCCCGTTATCATCGTGGATGGCTTGCCGCAATTGGGCTCCGACAAAGCGGATCCGCGCCAGCGCGTGGATACCAACTGGCATTTCATTGACAACATCTCCTGGAAATCCGGAAAACACGACATCAAGTTCGGTTACGAATTCCGCAGAACTTCTATTTCCCAAATCTTCAACCGCACATTTCGCGGCAAGCTCCGCTTCTCCAATGTGTACGATTCGGAGGGCAACCTGGTTGAGAACAGTCTCCAGGAGTTCCTTGCGGGAACGGCCAACAATAGCGGGAGTACTCAGGGGACCGGTGACACCAATCGCAACACCTTCGAGAATTCAAACGGCGCTTACCTGCAGGATAGCTACCGGGCAACGCGGCGCCTCACGATCAACCTCGGCCTGCGCTATGACTACTTCGGGATCATGCAAGAAAAGCACGACATGTTCACCAATGTCGATCCCACGACCGGTGATGTTTTCTCCGTGGGCCAGGGCCGCTTGTACCAGCCGGATTACAAGAACTGGGCTCCACGCTTCAGCGTGGCCTGGGATGTTACCGGGAAGGGCCGAACCGTCGTCCGGGCGGGTTACGGCATCTTTTATGATGCTTTCTCTCAAGACATGTTCATAGGTCACCTGCCTTACAGCAGCAGTTTCGATCCTGGGCCGGCCTACTCCGGACTCCCCGGTGTTGGCCAGATTTCTTTTGGCTCTCCCGCGGTGGACAGCAGCGGCAACTTCGTGCCGTTCGCCCCGAATCAGCCGGTCTTCGCCAACTACACTCCAATGCCGGACGCGTTCGGCGTCGACCCGCATCTGCGTAGTCCCTATTTAGAGAATTACAACCTCAACTTGCAGCAACAGTTGAGCCGCCACATTGTTCTTCAAGTGGGTTACGTTGGCTCTCAGGGGCACAAACTCCTTGACTTCCTGGACATCAACCAACCGTCAGCGGCTCAGATTTGGGCCGCGGATTGTGCGGGTGTCTCCGGTGCCACGCCCTTCCAGCCTTGTCCCGGCGGATCGATCTCCTCCGAGGTACCACGTCGGCTCAATAACAATCTCGAGTACATTTATTGGGAACAAAGTGCGGCGAATTCCAACTACAATGCCTTGCAAACGACGCTCCGCATTGATAACTGGCATGGCCTTACCAGCGGCCTCAGCTACACATGGTCTCACTCGATTGATACGGCCAGCGACGGCGAAGACTACGTTCCCAACGCCGCGCAACCCACCGATAGCACCAACCCATCGGCTAACCGTGGCAACTCGAACTTCGACATCCGCAATCGTCTGAGTTGGAACTTCATGTACGAGTTTCCCAATCGCAAGGGCAGCTTGGAAAAGCTCACCAATGGCTGGGGGCTCAACGGCATCTTGACGGTGCAGTCGGGAAACCCTTTCCATATGATTTTGGGAGCTAGTGATTACGACGGCTCGTATACCTATTTCTCCAAGCCGGACATTGTCGGTCCTATTACCTACAATTACAGCGATCCGACTCATTTCCTCGACCTAAGTTCCTTCGCCGCGCCTTGCACGCCCATCTTGGTCTCGCCCAGTCCAGGCAGTCCAGCTGTTCCGGCTTTCGATGGCACGGCTGCAAGCTGCACGCCGGGCACCCGCCACTTTGGCGGTGAGGGCAGAAACTCCCTCGTTGGGCCGGCCTTCCGCCAGATGGATTTCTCCGTTTTCAAGAACACTCATCTCACGGAGCGCTTGAAAATGGAGTTGCGCTTTGAGGCCTATAACATTCTTAATCACCCGAACTTTGCAAACCCCTTGTGGCCCAACTTCCTGTCTGATCCGACACTAACCAACTCTTTCGGGTCTAACGGCCGCCTACAGGGATACCTGCCCATCAGCGTGACCGCGGACGTCGGCGCCGGTTACCCAGTTCTTGGTGGGGGTGGTCCCCGCAGCATGCAGGTCGCCGCGAAGTTCACCTTCTAACTCTTGGCTAACTTGTCTTCGAACTAAGCGGTCCCGGGTCGTAAGCCCGGGACCGCTTTTCCGCCCCCACCCGACCCTTGTCCACCCGCTGTACCGCGCAGATTCTTCCGCTAGCGCTTCAATTCCCGAGCATATTTGCATCCTGACCCGGTCCCGAGTTAACCGCTTTGTTGTCTTATACTTAGACTCTGTTGCGCAGTTTCGCCGCAAGATGAGTGTCTCACCGCATCTTGCATCCCCCTCGCTACATTGCAACTTGTGATAGTTTTGTGACTTCCACTGCGTACTAGTTTATGGAACCTCTGAGACCAGGGCGGATGAGCGCGCCGGGAAAAACGGAAGCCACGGATTTGGTCGTTCGGGCTCGGACCGGGGACGCCGAAGCTTGGGGCGACTTGTACCGGGAATACGCCCCGGCGATCTTCCGTTTTTGCCGGCGCGCCATGCCTACCCACGAGGACGCGGAAGACGCGACCATGGAGATTTTCATGAAGTTGCGCGACAAACTCAGCCAGTTCGACCACACACGGTCGTTCTCCGCCTGGCTCTATAAAGTCTCCGCCAATCATTGCTGGGACATGCTGCGCCGCCGCAAAGGCCGCCAGAACAAAGAGACCGAGGATGTCGATGACGTTCCCCTGGAGCATCCTGATCCCAACCAGTTGGAGCGCTTGATTGAAGAGCGCAGCAACGAGGAGGTGCGCAAAGCCCTGGGCAAGCTCGGCGTGCGCGCCCGCATGGCTCTCGTGATGCGTTATTACTCGGATATGTCCTACGACGAAATTGCAGACGCCCTAGGCGTGCGGCGGGCGTTTGTGGGAGTAGTTTTGCTGCGCGCCAGACACGAACTCCGGCAGGTGCTGGGTGAAAACAGCGCCCTTGCCGCAGGAGGGACACATTGAGCGAAACTGATATGACCCCGAACAAGCATGTGGATGAAATGACGCTGTTGCTCTACGTCGAGCGGCAGCTCGACCGGGAGCGCGCGCAGGAAGTGTCCCTGCACACGCAAACCTGCACGCGCTGCCTGACGCTCCTGCGCGCGCTGGACCGCGAATCGCGCCTGTTGACCCGCGCCATGCTGGAGCAGGACGAACCATTTCCGGCGCGCCTGGCGGAGTTCCGCATGGCCGTGAAGCGATCCATGCAATGGATCTGGGGCCTGGTGTTCGGCCTGGCGGTACTTGGTGTCTACGCCCTGTACGCGGGTTATATCGAGCCCTGGGAAAAGCAGCTCGAACAAGCGGGCTTTGGCAGCACAAATCTTCTCAGCTTACTGGTCTTTCAGGGGGCATTTTGGAAAGGATGGCAATCCATGTTCACGCTGTTTGAGGTTCTCGCTCTCGCCGTTCTGGCAGGTTCTGCCGCGTTTGCCTTCCGAAAATACATCCGGAGGGGATCCGCACTGGCGATGGTGTTTGCCAGTTTGGGCTTGCTGCTCGCGACGCCGCCGCCGGCGTCCGCCACCGAATTCCGTAAGGGCGATTCCGTGAGTGTCGCCAAGGACGAAAACATCAAGGGCGATATCTTCCTCACCGGCAATCACCTTCGCGTGGATGGCACCGTGGACGGCGACGTTTTCGCCTTCGGCCAGCAACTGGACGTTGCAGGGCACGTTACGGGGGATGTCATTTGTTTTGCACAGAGCACGCGCATCACCGGCCAGGTTGATGGAAACATTCGTGCCTTCACGAATAACATCACCATCAGTGGAGAAATCGGGCGAAATGTTTTGTCGTTTAACGAAGTGCTGAATCTCGACGCGAATGGCAAGGTCGGCCGTAGCTTGACGGTATTCGGGCAAACGCTGACCATTGACGGAAAAATTGGAAGAGACTTCCTTGCTTTTTTCGATCAGGCTGCTCTTTCCGGAAACATCGGTGGTTCCGTGCAGGGCAAAGGGAAATCGCTGACGATTAGTCCTACCGCCGAGATTGACGGAAAAGCCGAATTTGAGGGAGCCAAGCCCGCCACTGTTTCGCCCGAAGCCAAGCTGGCTTCACCGCTGCAATTCACCAAGCACGCGCCGCATACCGATCACGATCGCGGCGTGGGCTATTACATCTGGCGGCTGATCTGGACCGCCGCGTTTGTGCTGCTCGGCTTGGTCATTTATGGATTGTTTCCGCGGTTCGCTGCCGACACCGTGGAAGCCGGCGAACACTATGGAGCAGCGTTCGGACTGGGTGTCCTGGTCACCTTTGGATTGCCCATCGCTGCCATCATCGCGTGCGTCACGATTGTCGGACTGCTGCTGGGACTTTCCACGTTGTTCCTTTACGTGATCGTGCTCCTGTGCACGGGTATCGTGGTTGGCACCATCGTTGGCCAGTGGCTGCTGGGCCGCACGAGCGACTACTGGCCGCTGGTGGCGCGCATGGCCCTGGGTGTACTCCTAGTGCGCATTGTGACGAGCATTCCTTTCGTCGGAGGCTGGGCAGCCTTGGTGGTCATTCTATGGGGCATGGGCGCTATTTCCCTGGCGGTTTACCGCCGGTTGCAGCCCGTGGTCGCGCCCAATACTCCGTCTGTGCCAACCGCGCCGCTTAGCAACCCGCTTCCGCCGAATACCACTGTCGGCGGCATGTAAATCGTCCGTAAGAAGGAAAGCCTTGGAAAGAAAACGGGCCCCGGAACTTCCGGGGCCCGTCGCCTTTTGCGGAGGCGGGAAAAAACTAATAGCCAGTACGAACTTTTGCGGCTATGAACGAAACCCCTGCCTGGGGCGAGTTGCCGGAGTTGCTAAAGTATAGGGCGCGAAAGGCCACGCCTGAGCCATTGCTCAGACCGCTGCCCCCAGTTACGCCTTCGAAGATCGTGTTGTTGGGATAGGTCGCAACCAGTGGCGAGAGCGTAAAACCCAGATAGGTGGGCAGGCCATTTACGCTGAAGTTGTTGACGGAAACGATGTTCACGGTGCCTGACAGCCGGGAATAACGCAGAAGAATGCCCGTGGCCGTGGCACCAACCGGTTTGCCCGCCGTAACATTGCTTACTTGCACGCGCACTACCTGTCCATATTGGATGGAACTGGAGCCCGTGAAACCTGCTTGAGTGGCACTCCCGATGGCGGTCGAGAGAAGTCCGGTATCCACAAGGAACGTTGCCGTCGGACTAATGGTCAGGCAGAAGCCAGCGCCGTAGGAAAGGCCGGCCAGCGTGGCGTTGCCCGTTAGGACCGTGCTATCGGCAAGAAGCAGGCCAAAGCTTCCGGCGCCGTTGCAGGTACTCGGATAGATGAATCCCTCGACGGCATCCGAACCGCTCATATCGATCACGTCAATTTCCGTGGCATCAATCACGCCCGTATTAGAGAGCTCGGCCTGCACGCTGACAACAGTCTTGCCATTCGCAGAAATACAGCTCGCGACACTGGCCGAACCTGAGCAGAGGCTCTGCGGATCGTCAAAGGTCGTTGAGGAAGTGATCGTTGCTGTCAGCGTGCCGCGCGTCCCGGACTTTACGCTGATGCTGCTGCCATTGGAGTATGCGGTAACCTGGCCGGTGAAATCGTCGATGGAATCCACGTAGCCGCTGGGTACGTTCGTGCGCGGCGTCGTTTTAGCTGTGAGCACGCCGGTCTGCCCGAAGTCCACGGTGACTCCATTGGCCGTGGTGATGGCGTTATTCAAATTAAAGTCCAGGCCGACCCACTGCGTCTGATTGGCGGACAATGTGAGCGTCGACGGGAACGTGATTGTGATAGTGGTCGCCGCGCCAGCAGGAAGTGCACAGATCGCGTTGGCGACGCACGTTCCTGCCGAACTGGTAATGCTTCCCCCGGATGCATTGACAAATAGCCCGCTGGAGGTGCCAAGAGTAATCTTGATCGCCGTGTAGCTCCCCTCTGGCACCGACACTCCAATGGCCACCGGGGCAGAATCCGATTGCAATCGAGTCAGTTCAAAGCTTCCGCCGGAATAGACCGAAACCGCACTGCCGGAAGAGGGCACGAGACTGATCCCGGAAATGGGCAGCGTAAAACTGATGACGCCGACTCCTGCCGGCGGCGTATCAGAGAGGGTTAGGTTGAGCTTGGCGTTACCGCTCACGGTGCAATTCGTCGTGCAGGTCGTTTTCAGGCCGCTGCAGGAGGTAAGGGCGAAAATCGCTGAAATTCCAAGGATAAGAAGTGCACGCTTTGAGTTCATGCAAACACCCCACATCAACAGTAAACGCCGCATCGGGAGGGCGAGATGGCTGGGGAATCCCCGAACAGAATTTTAGCGTCTTGGGGTATCCTAGGCGGTTTCGGAATTTCCCGTAGTGCCCAACTGCTAACGGGGTCTGTGGGACTTACTTTAGGGACTAGGGCCCAGCAGAAGAAGTGCGTGCGCCCCAGAACAGCATGACCTTTTATGCCTTGCTCGGATTTGCGTCAAGTCTCGCGCCGGCGCCACGAGAACGGCCGCGCGGGATGTGCTATCGTTACAAATTCAGGCCGTGATTCACCCGGGATTGGGCAGGCTCTCTGGCTAAACGCACATCCAAATCGGATCTCCAGCAGGCCAGCAAGAAACGCAATGAAGCGGTTGCCGAGCGCGTCTACGTGCCGCTCGAAGAAGAGGCGCGCGCGCACGACGTCGAAGGCCATCCGGTCTCGAAACGCGGTGGAGTCACTCATCCGCTAGCGGACAGTGATTCATCAGCTCCTTCCACGCAGCAACAGGAACATGGCGCCCAACCCACCATGGCCGCGATCTTCGGTCCCGGCGGCTTCCTCGAAAAAAGCATGATCGGCGGCTACGAACACCGCCCCGGCCAACTGCAAATGGCGGAAGCGGTGCACGATGCCTTCGAGAACCACCACCACGCCATCCTGGAAGCAGGTACCGGCACCGGAAAGACCTTGGCCTATCTCCTGCCGGCAATCTGCAGCGGCCGCCGCGTGGTCATCTCCACGGCCACGAAATCGCTTCAGGAGCAGCTCTATCAGAAAGACGTCCCTTTCCTGCAGAAGCACTTTGCTCCTGAGCTCAAAGTCGTCGTGATGAAGGGCCGCTCCAATTTTCTATGCCTCGCAAAAATGCATGCCATGGCCGACCAGCCGGTTTTGCGCGGGATGGAGGAAGTGGACGCCTTCCGGCAAATCAAGGACTGGGCCCGCCTGACGGAAACGGGCGACCGCGCGGAACTCACCTTTTTGCCAGACGACTCCGAATTGTGGACGCGCATTGACGCGCGGCGCGATACCTGTACCGGCCAGAAGTGCCCCGAGTTTCAGCAGTGCTTCCTGACGGCGATGCACCAGCGCGCCAAAGACGCGGACCTGATCATTGTCAACCACCACCTCTTTTTCGCTGATCTGGCGCTGAAAAAGGATGATTTCGGCAGCATCCTTCCGGAATATTCGGCCGTCGTGTTTGACGAAGCGCACGAGATGGAAGACGTCGCCAGCGACTACTTTGGCCAGCAAATCTCCAATTTCCGCTTCGAGGAGCTCGCGCGCGATGCCGATCACGCCATGCGCTTGACGCGCCAGGGAACTCCCACGCTCCTTCGCCGCACCCAGCGCATCCGGGAAAGGAGCCGCAGCTTCTTTGACGCGTTTCCCCCGCGCGATGGCCGCTTTTCCTTTTCACGGCACGAGCGCGAAGCCTTTCTCGAGCAGAACCGCGAAGCCTATGACGCTCTGGTCAACTCCTTGAAGGGCATGGAAACGGAATTCGCCGCCCTCGCCCAGAAACCCGAAGAACTGCTGCGCATCGCCCGCCGCAGCTTTGAAATTCGCCAGGAGCTGGCGTTTCTTTTCGAGTCCAACGAGAAAAATTACGTTTACTGGTTTGAACGCAGGAACAAGGGCGTTTTCCTTGCGGCCACCCCGATTGATGTCAGCCAGATTTTGCGCGAGCGTCTATTTGAACCCTTCGACACGGTGATTCTCACTTCAGCGACACTCACCGTCGGCGGCCGCTTCGAGTTCATCCGCCAGCGCCTCGGTCTGGACCACGTCAAGGAAAGCGGTCTCCCCCCTGAATTCCGCTATGAAGAGCAGGCGCTCTTCTATCTCCCGCAGAAAATGCCTGATGTGCGCGATCCAGGCTTTGCGCCCAAGGCTGCGGACGAAATTGTGGAACTGCTGGAACTCAGCCAGGGACGCGCCTTCTGCCTGTTTACCAGCTATGCCCAGATGAACGACCTGTTCGAGCGGATCCGCGACCGGCTCGGCTTCCCTCTGCTCCTGCAAGGAACGGCCCCGCGCTCCGTGCTTCTCGAACGTTTCAAGAACACCGCGAATGCCGTCCTCTTCGCCACTTCCAGCTTCTGGCAGGGCGTGGATGTGCCCGGCGAGCAGCTTTCCTGCGTCATCGTTGACCGCTTGCCCTTCGCGGTACCCAGCGACCCCATCGTGGCCGCGCGCGTCAGGGCCTTGCAGGAGGACGGGCGCAACCCCTTTGCCGAATTCCAGGTACCCCAGGCCGTTCTCGCCCTAAAACAGGGCTTTGGCCGGCTCATTCGCTCCAAAACCGACCGCGGCGTCCTGGCCCTCCTGGATACCCGCATCCAACGTATGCCCTATGGTAAAATTTTCTTAGAGTCGCTGCCGCGCTACCATAGAACCCACGATTTGGCGGAGGTCAGGCGATTCTTATCCGCGGCAAGTCCGGCGCGCCGACGGAGAGCCTGCAAGGAAGCAGGCTGAAACCAAATTGGGCGGTTCGACGCAAGGGGAAGAAAGCAACCACATGTTTGAAGTCAGCGTGGAAGAGACATTTTCCGCCGGGCACGCCCTGCGGGGCTACAAGGGGAAGTGCGAGAACGTCCACGGGCACAACTACCGCGTGCAGGTCACCCTGGAGGGGCCGCAACTCGATTCCGTCGGCCTGCTCATCGATTTCACCGAACTCAAGCGCGTCATCCGCAATGTCATCCACCGGTTGGATCATCAGTTCATCAATGATCTGGAGCCTTTCACAACGGTGAATCCCACGGCGGAAAATCTGGCGAAATACTTCTATGAGGAAGTTGCCGTCCAACTGACGGGATTGCCGGGCGGCGCGCGAGTGACCGACATTGTCATCTGGGAGACAGATACGGCCAGTGTGCGCTATCGCCCCGGTACCTAGAGCACGAAGAAGTCAGGGAAAACCATGAACCGCTCGCTTTTCATTATTCTGATTCCCGCTTTGCTCGTGGCCGCGGGCTACATTTTCGTCCTTCGCCTGATGGGCATCGCCCCCGGCTACCCGCGCTTGGCCGTCGCCATGGTGCTTTTCTTTGGCGGCATGTACTGGCTGTCAAGGCGTTCGGGGAAGAAGGCCAAAACCGTCGGCCAGTAGCCCTCTCCCGTGCGATTTTTGGCGTCTTATGCACATCACGGAAATTTTCAAATCGATTCAAGGCGAAGGGACCCGCGCTGGCCTCCCGTGCATCTTCGTCCGCTTCACGGGGTGCAATCTGCGGTGCACCTGGTGTGACACGGCCTACGCCTTCCACGGTGGCCAGAAAATGAACGTGAACGAAATCCAGGCGCGCGTTGATGTTCTCAGCGGTCGCGCGAGCTCCGGGAAAGCAGCAGTACCGCTCGTGGAGCTCACAGGGGGCGAGCCGCTACTCCAGGAGGAAATCTATCCTTTGGCCGATGGACTTCTCGCCGCGGGATATGAGGTCCTAATCGAAACCAGCGGTGAGCGTTTCGTCGGCCGCCTGCCCAAGGACGTCATCAAGATCGTTGACGTAAAATGTCCGGATTCCGGCGAGGCCGATACTTTCGATTCGCGCAATCTTGCAGAGTTGCATCCCAAGGACGAGGTGAAGTTTGTGATTTCCAGCCGGCGGGACTACGAGTTCGCCCGCGATTTTACCCACGCCCACCGGCTCACAGAGCGCGTCAATCAAGTGGTCTTTTCTCCGGTAAACGAAGACCCGCAGGGAAAGTGGCGGGGTTTGCCGCCGCGGCAACTCGTCGAATGGATTCTGGCAGACGGTTTGGCGGTGCGCCTGGGCTTGCAGTTGCACAAAATCATCTGGGACCCGGCCATGAGGGCTGTTTGACAGGGATGCACTTGCAGGTGAGAGCATGACGAATCGCGACAAGTCCGTCGTGCTGCTGAGCGGCGGCATGGATTCGTGTGTTTGCACGGCCATCGCCCGGGAGCAGCATGGCGCTGGTAATGTTGCTTTGTTGCATGTCGGTTACGGACAAAGAACACAAAAACGCGAGTGGCGCGCCTTTGAGGAGATTGCCGGCTTCTATGGCGTGAGCGAAAAACTCATCGTCCAATTGGATCATTTCCGGGTTATTGGCGGCTCCGCTTTAACGGACAAGGAGATTGCCATTCCGGAGAATGAATTGGGCGCGCCCGGACCGGGCGGAAGCGAGATTCCCGTTACATACGTGCCTTTTCGCAATGCCCATTTTCTGAGCGTTGCGGTAAGCTGGGCGGAGGCCATCGGCGCCCAGGCCATCTACATCGGTGCGGTCGCCGAAGACAGCTCCGGCTATCCCGACTGCCGGCCGGAATACTACCGCGTATTTCAGGAGCTGATTCGCGCGGGCACGCGTCCCGAAACGCACATTGCGATGGTCACGCCGGTGATTGGCATGAGGAAAAGTGAGATCATCCGCCGGGGTTTGGCATTGGGGGCCCCGCTGCATCTGACGTGGTCCTGCTACCAGGGAGAAGAGTTGGCTTGTGGTGCCTGCGACAGCTGCCTGCTGCGGCTACGCGCCTTCGCGGAAGCTGGCGTCCCCGATCCCATCCCGTACCGTGGTGTGGCTAGGGCAAAACCTTAGGAATGTGACGTTGGTCATTGGAATCGGACGCAGATGAGTGATAATAGGGGAAACCGGCCGGAGAACCGAGGCTGGCGCTCCTCAAAGACAAAAGGAGAGTGGAGCATGTTGAAATCAGTTAAAGCGTATGCGCTCGCCGCTCTGTTGACGCTTGCGCTCATCAGTTTTTTTGTACCGCGGGCGACCGCGCAATTCAACGGAGTGATTCAGGGAACAGTTTTGAATTTTGAGGGCAAGCCCTTCGCCGACCTGCCCATCGATCTCAAGAGCGAACAGGGCGGCGTTAAGGAAACAAAGACGGACGCGGGCGGAAAATTCATCTTCAGTAACCTCAAATCAGGGAAATACACGCTCTCTTTCCACCCTCCCGAGCTGCAGCAGCCCTTTGAAGTGCAGGCTTCCGCTCAGTCCGCCGGCCCGACCGACATTAATTTGAATTTCAAGGACATCCTCGAAAAGCAAAGTCCCGAGGGTGCCGCCGCACTCAAAAAGCGCCAGGAAGATCAGCAAAAGACCATCGGCATGAAGGAACACTTCAACAACGGCCTCGCCATCCTCGATCAGGAACGCACCGCAAAGGGAGAGCTCGCCAAGGTTCCCGCCGATCAGCGCGACCAAGCCAAGCAGAAAATTGTGGATCTGTCCGACAAGGCGATCGCCGAGTTTCAACAAGCCAATACGATAGCCCCGGAGAAGGATCCCAACCATCATCTCTTCTGGGCCCGTATGGGCGAAGCCTACGATCTAGCCGGGCGAAATGATGAAGCCATCAACGCCTACCAGCAGGCCATCACCTTGAAGCCCGATAATGCGAGTTACTACAATAATCTTGGCAACGTGCTCGCGCGCGCCGGCAAAATCGACGATGCGCGTGCCGCTTACACCAAGAGTGCCGAACTCGATCCCCCGAACGCCGGCTTTGCGTGGCGCAATTTCGGTATCAGCCTGTACCAGGCGGGGCGCATGCAGGAAGGCGTCGAACCGCTCAAGAAGGCCACCGAAATCGATCCCAAGAATGCGCAGGCCTGGTATCTTCTGGGCGCCTGCCTGGTTGCCTCTGCCGATTACAAGCAAGTAGGCGACAGAGTAGAAGTCACGCTGAAGCCTGGAACCGTGGAAGCCTACCAGAAGGCCGTTGAACTCGACCCCAACGGGACCTGGGGCATGCAGGCAAAGGATGGGCTGGTGCAGGTGAACCAGCTCACCGGCGGTATCGATACCAAGGTCGGCGGAAAGAAAAAGAAGCCGTAATTCGGTGCTCTCGATCTGGAAAGAAAGACCGGCTCTGCCATCGCAGAGCCGGTCTTGTCTGTGTGCCGATTAGCGGTCTCCTTCGACCGAAAACGCAAATAATTCCCAAAATATCGAATCAGCATCCCGCCGTAAGGAGCAAGAGAACCCTCCGACTGATTTTCCCGCGCCATCTCGTTTGGCTAGGAGTTCAGCTGTGAGTCAGCGTGCCCGTGGTCTTCGTCCGGCGGAGCGCCCATGCAAAGGAAGCCATCGAAGTGGGCAGCAGGATGGCTGCGAAAACGAGCAGCACGAGCAGCGGCCTGCTGATCGCCGACAGGCTTGCGCCATCCAACAGAACCGCGCGCATGGCTTCCAGCGCATACGTGATGGGATTTATGCTGGCGATGAATTGCAGCCAGTCAGGAAGGATACTGACGGGGAAAAGCATACCTCCTACCACGCTGGAGATTCCCAGAAGGAACCACTTCGCGGGATTGCCGCGTTTGAAGAGCAGCAGGTAGGCTGCGGAGAGAACTCCCAGACCGGAAAAAGCCAGCAGCGTTGCGAGCAACACCGCAATCACCCCGACCCAGTTTGCTCTTCCCAGCGGAAAATGGAAAAGGGCCGCGCCCCAGCCGAGATAAACGGCAATGCGCAACGTCGTGGCGGCGAAGGGATAAACCGCGGACCCTGCCAGAATTACCGGCAGAGAGACCTGTGTGACCAGCAATGGCTCCAGTGTCCCCGTATCCCGCGCTTCGAGGAGGCTGCGATCAAAACTGTCCAGCGCCGCATTGAGATAGTCGAAAAATACGAATCCCACCAGCGCGTAAGCAAAGTACGTGTTTCCCTGCGGCAGCGCCTGGCGCAACTCCGGCGAATCCACGAAACGCGCCACATAGTAAAATAGCGCCACGCCAAACAGCGCTTCGATCGCCTCCAGGACAAACGGGCTCCGGTAAGTGCTGGCGATCCGGAGGTCGCGTTGAAAAAAGAGAAGCAGATCGCGAAGGATGCGCATCATGCGGGGCGTGCCTCCACATCGGGAGGTACAGGGCGCCCCGTAAGCCGGAAGAAAACCTGCTCCAGGGAAGACGCCCCCGCCTTTGCCCGGAGTCCAGCGGGCGTGTCCAGCGCAATCAGCGCGCCCTCCTGCAGGATCGCCACGCGATCCGCCAGAAGTTCGATTTCCGGCAGGGAGTGCGAGGCAAAAAGAAGAGAAGTGCCGTGCCCGGCGAGGACTTCAGTCCTCAGGAAACGGCGAAAGTCCGACGCGGCAATGGCATCCAAGCTGCGCGTGGGTTCGTCGAGCAGCAGAACTTTGGGTTGATGAAGAAGCGCGCGCAAAAGGCTGAGCCGCTGGATGGTGCCGGAAGAGAGCGAACGTGTCTGGCGGTCCAGCGCTTCGCCCAACTGAAACCGCTCGCCAAGCGTCCGGGTGCGCTCCTCGATTGTGGCGTCGGAAAGATGGTTAAGCCGCCCGAAGAAACGCAGGTTCTGCCGCCCCGTCAGGCGCGAGTAAAACCCCAGATCGCGGCCGGCATGGTAGCCGAGTTGCCGGCGCACCGCAGCTGGGTCGCTCACGGCGTCATGGCCGGCGATCTGCGCGCTGCCACGTGTCGGGAGCAACAGAGTCGCAAGGACCCGCAGCAGCGTCGTTTTCCCAGCACCGTTCGCGCCGAGCAGGGCAACTGCCTCGCCTTCCGCTACCTCCAACGAAATGCCGCGCAACGCCGGGGAAGTGGGCGCAGTAAACGGCTGCAGAAGCGCACGCCAGCCGCTGTACGCCGGCGGAAACCACTTCTCAAGTGAATCAATTTCGATGGCAGGGACAGACACGCTTGATTTTATAACCTGTCTGCTGCAATTAGACAATCCGCCGCATGCTGTTTTTGACGCAGCGTGCATGGCTTGCAAAGCCATTCCCCGGTAAGATACTCGCGGAGCTTTTAGATCGAGCTCGAATCGCCCCGCCGTCCCCCCGGGCACGCAGGGGCAGGAGAAGCAGCGGATGATGCAATTCGCCAATCGCGTGGTCGTTCCCAAGCACGTCCTCGTGCGGCATCTGGACGGAGAATCCGTTTTGCTGAACCTGGCAACGGAAAAGTATTTCGGGTTGGACACCACGGGAACGCGCATGTGGGAGCTGCTTACATCCTCTCCCAGCATTGACACGGCTTTTGCCAGGCTACTGGAAGAATTCGAGGTGGAACCCGAACTTTTGCGCAGCCATCTCACTGAACTGTTGAGCCGCCTCCAGGAACATGGCCTGCTCAATATTGCGACCGACAATGTGGGAACCATTCCAGCGGTATAGAGCGCTGGATTCCGAAGCGCGGAAGATGTTTCGGCGCGCCGCAGTACTTCTTCCTCTTATCGGGGTATCTTTGCGCCTGCGCGGTTATAGAAGGACACAGGAATGGTTGCAGGCCCGATGGGAGCACCGCAACCAGGCCTTGCCGCAAACCGCCAGCAGCAAGGACATCGTGGAGAAGACTTGCCGCATGGTTCGTGCCGCGGTCCACTATGGCATGTCCGGAGCGAGCTGCCTCGAAGCATCGCTCACCCTCTGGTATCTGTTGCGGCTGCAGGGAATTTCCGCCAGCGTGCGCATTGGCGTTCGCAAACACATGAACCTTTTTGAAGCGCATGCCTGGGTAGAGCACGAGGGCACGGCCCTCAATCAATTGGAAGAGGTTCACCGCCACTTTGTCCCATTCGACAACCAATTCCACGTTCCGCCGAAGGAGCAGCCATGAGCGGCTTCTTTGGCGTCCTGCGGCCGGACGGAGCAGCGATTGACCAGCAGTGGCTGGAGCAGCTCGCCGCAAAGCTGAGCTTTCGCGGCCCCCATGGAACGAACATCCGAGCCCAGGATGGTTGGGGGTGCAGCTTTGCTTTTTTGCAGACCGATCCTGGAAGGCAAGCGCCGCAACAACCGGTGACCCTCGACGGCCGTTTCTGGCTGCTCGGGCACGTGCGCCTGGATGGCCGCGACGCTTTGCTCCGCAGGCTCTCCGGCAGCGGCCGCTCCCCAGCCCAAGACGCCACGGACGAAGATCTGTTGCTCCTCGCGTGGAGGGAATGGGGCGAAGTTTCCCTCGAACAGCTGCTCGGCGATTTTTCGTTTGCGCTTTGGGACACCGCAGGAAAACAACTCTGGTGTGCGCGCGATTTTATCGGCGCCCATCCGCTCTTCTACGCGCATGTGGCGGGCGCTCTTTACTTCAGCGATACGCTGCAAGTCCTGCGGGCTGTTCCGGAAATTTCCTCTCAATTCGACGACCTCTTCATTGGAGATTTTCTCCTGGATGGCCTGTGCGCCGATCCCACGCGCACGGTGTACGCCGACATTCGCAGGCTGGCTCCCGGACATCTCCTGAAATTCGGCGGCGGCCGCACCGAAGTGAAACGATTCCTGCAGTTGCCCATCGAAGACCCGCTGCATTTCCGGCGCCCCGAAGAGTACACCGAGGCCTATCGTGAATTGCTGCTGCAAGCCGTGCGCGACCGTATGCCCGATGCTGCTGCCTCGCTTTACTTGAGCGGTGGCCTGGATTCCGGCTCCGTCTGTGCTATCGCCGCGCAGTTGGCTTCACAGCGCGGACAACGCCAGCGCCTGAAGGCTTTTACCATCAGTTGGCGGCCTCACTTTGACGACCCGGAACCCGAATTTGCCGCGCTCACAGCCAAGCACCTGAAACTCACACATGAAGTCCTGGAAGATTCTAGCTTCGCACCCTATGAACCACTGAAGACAGGTGTAGAAACAACTCCCGAACCCAGCTCCGAATTGTTTCTTGCCCGAACCGGGAGGTTCTTCCAAAGAATTACTTCCCATTCCCGCGTGGTGCTCTCGGGCGATGGCGGCGACGATGTTCTGACCGGCCGGGCATGGCCCTATTTGGTATATTTGCGGAAGCGCGGCGACTGGTCCGGAATTGCTCGTACCTTCGGCGGCTATTTCTGGGCTCACGGCGAGATTCCTCCCCTCCGGGGTGGTTTTCGGACACGCCTCCGCCGCCTGCTGATTGGCCAAAATGACCGGCAGAGTTATCCAACGTGGATTGCCGAAGATTTCGAGCGCCGTGCCCATCTCAAAGACAGATGGCGGCAACGGAAAAGCACACCTGTTTATCAACATCCCGTCCACCCGCACGCCTATGCCTCACTGCACAGTGCTTACTGGGCCGGAGTGTTGGAAGATGAGGATGCCGCCTGGATCGGGGTGCCGTTGGAAGCGCGGGCGCCACTGCTTGACTTGCGCCTTCTGCAGTTCCTTTTGCGCCTGCCCCCGGTGCCCTGGTGCGTCAACAAGGAACTCGCTCGCCAAGCCATGAAGGGGCGTCTACCCGTTGCTGTTCTTCAGAGGCCCAAAAGTCCCTTGGCGACGGATCCGTTGGAAGTCTGCCAGCAGAAACGGACCTGGACTCCCGCGGCCTGTGAGCCGCCCAAGGGGATTCTGCCGTATGTGAATTGGACGAAATATATCGAAACATTGGAGCAAGTTAAGGGTTCCTTGAGATTGGAGATTCTCTGCCCAATCTCCCTCGCGCACTGGCTGAAAGACGTTGAAAATGGGGGAGGGATTCAGTAGAGTGTCACGAGAGGGGCATGAATGAAGCAGCCGCCTAATATACTCGCTAAGAAACCCTATCAATCACCAAAGCTGCTTGTTTATGGTGACTTGGCCCAGATGACGAGATCCAAAGCCATCGGGGGCCGTCCCGATGCCGCAAAAACAGGCCTGAGGCGCCGAACCGGAGCCTGAAGTCCGCCCCAATTTCATCGTGCAACCGAAAAACAGATTCTCGTGAGCTTTTTCTACCGAGTCTACGGTCTTGGAATTGACTCGACGACGAGCATTGCGGGACCAGAGTCCTTCCCTCAATCTGCGCGCCCAGCCGACTTATTCCTGGAGACGGGTTCAAAGCCTGCTTGGGTCATGCGAGCCTGCGCATCTCCGGGCCACGTCATGTCGCACCGACCGCAGTCCGAAGACGCCGCAGACCCCTCTTTCCACCTCATTGAGCACGGCCAGGCCGAGTGCTTCGAACTGATGTATTCTGACGGAGCCCGTTTTGTCGTTGACGCCGATGCTCGCCGCGTCTGGGGCACTTTTCGTCTCCCGCTCACGAACGCGGACCTCGCGACCTACTTCTTGGGACCCGTTTTGGGATTCATTTTGCGGCGGCGGCACGTCACCTCACTGCACGCCAGCGCGGTGGAATTCTGCGGCCAGGCCGTGGCTTTTTCCGGCGACGCCGGCTTTGGTAAGTCCACCACCGCTGCCGCTTTAGCGCTGCGCGGCGTTCCCGTTCTGAGCGAAGACATTTCTCCCATGCAAGAGTCCGCAGGACGGTTTCATATCTTCCCCGGTTATCCGCGGGTGTGCCTGTGGCCTGATTCCGTGGCGCATCTTCTCGGCTCCGCCGAAGCCCTTCCCCGGCTTACGCCCGTTTGGGAGAAGCGTTTTCTCTCTCTGGACGGTGTCCGCGCCAGGTTTTCACCCGAAGCGTTGCCCCTGGGATTGATCTATCTGTTTGCCCCGCGCTCGGACGACGCCGGCACACCGCGCGTGGAAGAGATGCGCCCTCGAGAGACACTTCTGAATCTCGTGCAGAACACTTACATGAATTGGCTACTGGATCGCGAGCAACGCGCCGTCGAGTTCGACACCTTGTCCCGGCTTGTACAACAGGTGCCCGTGCGACGAATTGTTCCCCACCAGGACCCGGGTAGGATCGCCGCACTGTGTGAACTGATCCAAAAGGATGCCGCTGCTCTCCTGATGGAGCGCAAACCATCGCTCTGTAAGGTCCGCACCTGAATTATCCGATAAGGGTCCAGCTCCGTCTGGAGCTCAGCTTCGTCGCTCCCTTCTCTTCTTGCCGGTGTAAACTGGCCGAAACAATACTGGAGCGGCCTCTGTCCTCTAAACCTCCATTTGTCTCGGGATCACTGGAAAAAGAATGGGGCTTTCTCTGCGCTTGCGCTTCGCCTCCCGCCAATCGCGACCGGGTAGTTGCTTGCCTTGGATCCGGATTGGACTGGAGCGTGTTGTTGGAGCTAGCCGAAGAGCACGGCGTGCTCGGCATTGTGGCCGTACGCTTACAGGAGCTGAATTACGATGGAGTTCCCGCGGACGCCCGCGGAAAGCTGCAGACCCGCCTCCGCGCGCAGTACCTCTTCACCTTGAGCATGACCGCGGAGTTGTTCCGCCTCCTGGAAGATTTTGGACGAGCCGGCATCGAGACGCTGCTCGTGAAAGGTCCGCTGATTTCGCTTCTGGCTTACGGTGACCCTGCGGTGCGGAGCTACGTCGATCTCGACCTGATCGTTCGCCACCGCGATATTCTGCTTGCAACGCAGCACATGATCGCCCTGGGTTTCGATGCGGACGTTCCAGAACGCGCCATCCAAGCTGGAAAAGTACCGGGCGAATATCTCTTCAAGCGCCCCGGCACGCAACGCCTTGTCGAACTCCACACCGAACGGACTTTTCGTTACTATCCAAGGCCCATGCGCGTCGAGGAACTCTACGCCCGCCAGCGGCGCGTGCCGCTGGATGGCCGCGATGTGCCGGTGTTAGCCCTCGAAGATGAATTGTTGTTGAACTGCATTCATGGCGCAAAGCATTTCTGGGAGCGGCTCATCTGGGTTGCAGATGTGACCGCTTTGGCCGCGCGTCATCCCGATATGGATTGGCAAAAAGTCCGCCGCGCCGCCAGGGATGTGGGTGCGGAACGTATGCTGCGCGTCGGTCTGCAATTAGGAGTCTCTGTCTTTGGCGTTCACCCACCGCAAGAAATGGCTGCAGAACTTACCCAGGACGCCGCCACGAAGCGACTGTGCCGGCAGGTGGTCCGTTGGCTGCCCCAGGCTGGAGTTGCCCCGCCCGCTCTCCGGGAGCGCGCTTTTTTCCGTGTGAGGATGGCCGGCGGCGGCTTCGCCGGCGTCAAATATCTCTTGCGCTTATCCCTTTCTCCCACGGAGGAAGACTGGGTGGAAGGCGCGGAGGATCGGCGCTCCTGGCTCTGGGATGCCGTGCGGCGGCCGCTGCGTTTGCTGCGCAAGTACGGTCCCGGCGGCTGAGCCCCCTTTTGTCGGGCAAAAGTCCACAGCAAGCATCTATCCAGCGAGCGCTTTCCCAAAGAAAAAAGCCCGGCCGGCAATCCACGCCAGCCGGGCTCAGCCGGAGACATTCTCGTTGTTTATATGTTCGTCCGCTCCGAAATGTGGTGCGGCTGTTTCTGCTCGGGAGTGGGAAACTCGACGGTCAACGACAGCTCGCTCCGGTTGCGCAGCAAGCCCAGCTTCACCGTCTTCGCATCTTTCTTCAGCAGCAGCTTTTCGCGAAGCTCGCCGGCACTGCGGATTCTCTCCCCGTCCATGCTGGTGATTACATCGCCGGCCTTCAGCCCGGCCTTGGCCGCGGGAGAATTCTCGAACACATTGCGCACCAGGACTCCTTCGCCATCCGGCGCGCCAAAGTAGTTTCCGAAATCTCCTTCCAGGTCCTCCGCGTCAATGCCCAGTCGCGTGCGGCCTGAAAAGGAAAAAGTGAAATTGCGGAGTCCCTCGAGCGCGGGCAATTCCTGCAAATCTGGCATTTGGAACGCAAAGCTTCCCGGTGTTGGTGCTGCCATCGCGTGGTGGTGTGCGGCTTCCGACTTGCCCAAAATCGCCGTAATGGTCTGCTGGCGTCCGTCCCGCCACACCGACAATTGCGCCGTTCTTCCCGCGGGAATCTCGCGGATCATGCGCCTGAACTGCTCCGAGCCTTCCACCCGTTGCCCGTTGATCTCAGTGATAACGTCGTTCTCTTTCAAGCCAGCCTTGGCGGCAGGGCTATCCGGCACGATCTTTCCGAGCAGCGCCCCACGCTCCGCCGGCAGCTTGAGTTCTTTCACCTTCTCCGGGGTGACTTCGGCCACACCGACGCCGAGCCAGCTTCCGCCTCCATCCAGCGAAACCCGGACGTCGTCATCGGAGGGAAGTCCTTCGATCTCGATGACTTTGTCCGATTCCACGTCCGGATCATTCTTCTCCTGGTTGACGTAGATTTGTGTGTGCTTTTGCGATGTGCTTCCGGTGTCTTGTTTTTTTGCGGAAGCTCCTGGCAGGGCAAGCAGCGCGATGCTCAGGGCTCCGAGGCCGAGTACAGTCCAAAGATTTCGATTGTTCATAGTTGATCAGCTCCTCCGGTTACTTAGACGGAGGAAATGCTAAACCGTCGCCCGAAGTGCGACCACACGAATGGCCCCGTTCACTGTGCCCAGCCGGATGGGCGCGCCGCCGCGTCCCAGCTTCCCATGCAACACCCCGGGCTGCATTGCTCCGCGCATGACCACGGGAAGCTCTGAGGAGAAGCTCCCGTTCATGCAATGTGCTTCCAGATCCGCCGGGAGATCGGCTGGAATTGCCAGGAGCACCGACCCGTTCGTGGTCTCCGCAAGAGCCCCCTTGGAATCCGCCGGGCGCTTTAGTTCGAGATACACATTGCCATTCGTCGTATGGGCATGCACGTTGCCGCTGCCCTCGAAAACTTCAATATTGCCGTTGACCGTATGCAGATCACCCACCGAATCGAGGTCCGTCACGCGCAGCGAGCCATTCACCGTATTGACGCGCGTCACTTGAGCGCGCCGCGGCACATGCACGATATAGTCCACCGCCACTTCCACGCCCTCTTCCTGCGGGTAGCGCGTGGAAATGGAAAGTCCCCCGTCGGGGCGCGAGTCCACATCAATCGAAACGCGATCCAGGTTAGATTCCTTTTCCGGCGTCGTCTTCACCGCGCGCACTTCCACCACATCCTTGTCCCAGGCCTCAATGCGCACCGTGCCATTCACATTGTTGAGTTCCAGCGATCCTCCGGAACGCAAAGGATAGGTTTGCGCGAATTCCTGCGTGACGCCAAAACATTGCGGAGCCAGGAAACCCGTAACGGCCAATAGAACCAAGCTAGCGGGACGAATTACGGAGCGATACATCGTAGACCCTCCTTCGCGAACCTCAACCCGTTTACTTCCCCCAGGGCAACTACAAACTCTTCTAAACTACACGCCACTTTCCTGGCCAGTTCCTCAGTGGAGTTGAAAATTAAACGTTACGGTACTGATGACGTCGACTTTTTTGTCTCCTAGCTGCCCCGGCCGGGCCCGCCATTGCCGGATCGCGGCCGTTGCGGCATCTGCCAAAGCCGGCTCCCCTTCAATAACCTTGTCCACACTCAGGCTGCCATCCGTCTTCACCCGGACTTGCATCCGCACCACGCCCTGCAGCCCCGCCTTGCGCGCCAACTGTGGATATTCCGGTGGGGGCGAGGCGACCAAGCGCTTCCTGAATTCTTCCGCATCTTCACGCACACCGCCCAGGAACGTGCTTTCCAGCCGATTGATCCACTGGTCGATCCAATCGGCTTTGGCCCCAGGTGTTGTCCCCACGAGAGCCCGCGGCTCCTGTGGCGCCGCTTCCTTGGGAAACCCATCGTTGACGAGACGTTGTCTTTCCTCATCCACCATGGCTTGCCGCAGTGTTGTTTCTGTGTCCAAGTATTGCAGCCGGATTTTGCCTGCCGTGGTGTGCAGCTTCAGCACCGCCCCGCCCCCGTTCAACGCCCCGTAAGCGTGCGACGAACCCTCCGGCCGCGTCTGCAGATTCAGCAGGAGAGATGGGTCCGCTTCGATGCGCTGGGCCCCGCCGTTGTCCACCGTCGCGTCGATCGTCGCCATGATATTCCGCGGCAAGAACACGACAATGTCGCCTGTGCTGGAAGAAAGTTGCGATGCGCCCGGCAGCCGAACAGGGTGCATCGAATCGGCTGAATCCGGTGCAATCCAAGCTGTGATCGTGCCGTTTCCCGTTGCCGCACGCAGTGTGTTCGCCACGTGCGTCAGGCAGATGCTGCCGCCGCTCGTTTCCACCTCCATAGGCCCTGTTACGTACATCACGCGAATTCCACCGCCGGCCGTCTGCGCGTGCACCGATCCGTGCACCTCCCCAAAATCGATCTGGCCGCCGCCCGTGCGCACGCTCACATAAGAGCCCGCTTCGCCAACGGCGATGTTTCCGCCTTCCGTCTCCAGGTGCGCTTCGCCCCCAATGTGACCGGCGCGAATGTGGCCGCCCCCGGAGCGCAACTTGGCGCTGCCGGCGATATTGCCGGCTTGAATGTGGCCTCCGGCTGTGAACGCATCCAGGTCGCCGGCGACATCCAATACGGTGATATGCCCGCCCTGGGTTTCCAGCTTGGCCGCATAGCGCTCGGTGGAAAGGCTTTGGTACGGCCCGAATCCAAGACGTCCCGTGTGGATATTGCCGCCTTGCGTTTCCAGCAGCACGCGCCCGGCTAGGTCTGATGTTTCAATGTCACCAGCGCCGGTGCTCACTTCCACAGCGAAATTTGCCGGCACGCTGATTTGGAATTGCACCCAGTATTGCGCGTTGCGCATGACACTCAAGCGCGAATGCGGAAGTGCTCCCACAAGGGAAACACCGTTCGACGTTTCCTTCGCTGTCAAAACATATCTTTGCAGAAGCGCGTGGGCCACCGGTTTCAGCGCGTCCGTTTCAATATGCACGGTGTAATGGACCACGGGAGGCGCGGTGGCGGGTAAGGTCTGGATGCGTACCGAACCTAAATCGGCGGTCAGCGTGAGCGTCCCACGATCGCTCGTCGTGATGTCTCCGGAACGGTCCGCCGACGCATGCGGAGGCACATTTTCCCCCGCGTAAGCTGGTGCCACCATGCCGAACGCGGCGACTACGCAAATAAGTGTGAGGAATGTTTGCGGCTTCGACTGGCGGCGAATGCGGAACGAGATTGGCCAATCCTTTCGCATGTAGTCAGCCCAAGTTGCAATCACGCGCCGAAAACTCACTGTTCGCCGCGCTCGCCGATTTCCCGCAATGCCGCCGAACTGCGCAGCCGCACGTACCGGCTCGGGTCTTTACGCTGCAGATCTTGCAAGGCACGAATCACATCGGCCAGCGATTCGTCCGCCGGAACACTGGGAGCCCCTGGTGCAGCCAGTTCATGCTCCGGTGCATCCAGATCTCCAAGAATCGGCTGCGACGCGGAGTCCGGCTCCCCGGAATCCAGAGAGCGCACCAGCAAATTCACGGCTTCGACCCGCACGCCGGGATTGGAATCCTGCTGCAGCGCCTCAAGCAAAGTCTCGCGCACCATCCGGTCCGAGGCCGAATCGCGCAGCGACTCCAGCGCCTTCAATCGCACCGCGGGATTCCGGTCCTTGCGCGCCGCGGCCAGCAGGGCACTGCGCACCCGCAGGTCTTTGGCGCGCAACTTCAACACCTCCAGACAATCCAGCCGCACGCCCGAATCAAAGTGGTCGCCGTTCTCCACAACGTACATCAGCACCTGCCGCACATCCGTATTATCCAGATTTCCCGTCAGCACCACGGGTTGCTCCGCGCTCAACTGCAGGCGGACATTTTGCGTTCCGGATCCCGTGGAAGGAGTCAGGTTCACACCGGCAACAACCATCTTGGCAAGCTGATCTTCCGTGAGCCGCAACTCTGGCCGCACATTCACCGCATGGTCGAGTGCGTTGGCGTCATTCCGGCCGGTGAGGAATTGCGTCGATTCCACGCCAACCACAAGTCCGAAAAGCACCAGCAGCGCGCCGCTCCACGCCGGGTGCAACGCCATCCACCGGCGCAACCACAGGAATGCGGGCGCCTTCTCTTTCACGTGGGGAGTCGCCAGGTCGTCGAGCTTCTCGGAGAGTTCGCTCCGGCATTGCGCCAGCAGCACGCTCGCGCTGTCCAAATTCTCCGCGGCCTGCGGGATCGTTCCAACCGCCTCCTGGAAAGCGCGTTCCTCGGCGAGTTGCGCCCGGCAGTCCTCGCAGGTCGCCAAATGTGTATCGATGGCCACGCGCTCCTGAGCGCTCACTTCATCGCAAACGTAGAACACGAACAGCGGTGCAATCTTAGCGCAAGTTTTCATGGCATCAGCGGCGCTCATCGCAGTTCTCCCAGTTCACTGCGCAGTTTGCGCGTGGCGCGGAAAAGCGAGTTCTTTACGGTCTCCTCGCTGGTGCCAAGGGCGGCGCCGATGGCGCGCAGCTTGAGTCCCTGGTAATGCTTCATTTCAAACACAATTCGTTCCCGGGGCGAGAGCCGCACCATGGCCGCCGCAAGTTTGGCCCGGATTTCCTGGCCGACCAAATGCTTCTCCGGATCGAGCGCAGGGCGATGCTCCCTCTGCCGCTCGAAAAAGTCCGTTGTGCCTTCCTCATACTGCCCGGCACGCAGTTCGGGTGCCTGATCCTCCGGCCGGGCCTGCCGCCGCCGCAATTGGTCCAAGCAGACGTTGGTCACGATGCGATACAGCCAGGTATAGAAACTGCATTCAAACCGGAATCGATGGAGGTTTTTATACACCTTCAGGAAGGCTTCCTGGTAAACGTCCCGGGCGTCCTCGGTGCGCTTCATCAAGTTGAGCGCCAGCCGCAAAACGTCCCGATCATAGCGGCGAACCAACTCCTCGAAAGCAGCGCGATTTCCCACTTGCGCTTCCTGAACCAGGGTGCGCTCATCGAGGTTGGCCAAAGAGGTCACCGTGGCCAGGGCAGCCTCGGAATTGCTGGTCCGGCCGGCATCATCCGCAAAAGCCAGGGCCCAATGGGGTAGCGGCATCTTCGCTTTCTCTTTGCCGAATTCGGTGCGGCTAACTCTACAAAAGGAGCTTGCTTCCCGGCGCTCCGCGCAGAATAGTCCACACCACCGATACATTACTTCGACGCATTCCACGCCGATTCGTAAGCAGAAACGCCCCATCGGTTTGCTCGCACTTGCGCGGCCTGCCCATTTGGATGCGGGCAAGGGCGGTCCGGTGCCCTAAGAACTTATGCCCCAGTGGCCGCTTCTCCCGGCCGCAGCCGCCATAACACCAGCGGCCAGGCCAGCAGAACTGCCATTGCCGTCAATACGATATAGCCCTGACTCCGGTAGAAAGCGGCTGGCTGCCCGGTTAGCTGCAATCCAGCCACCAGCAGGCCCGTGCACACAATCACAAGGAACCACCCCAGCAGGTTGAATCGCGCCACCCAGCGGATCCCAAACACCACAACCGTTAGCAGGATTAATCGCCCCAGAAATTGCTTCAAGAAATCTGCCGGAGAGCCCCAGTTCGTGACCATGGCTGCGGCCAGCGCGAAGAACAGCAGTAACCGTAACCAGCGCACCCGTAGTTCCGCGCCGATAAACGCCACGGCAACAGCCAGGACTCCTGTAATCAATAGGCCATCATAAATCGCCCCGCCGATCACCCCGCCCGCGGGCACCAGCGCGTCAAACGAACTGCCGAAATCGCTGGGCACAGCGCGCCGCAAAGTAGGCCACCACAACGATGCCGCGCCCAAGAGCCGCTGCAGCCCAATCAGCAACCCCGACCCTCCCAATCCAATCCAGAACGCATCCCGGTAATAATTCGCCGGCATGCCCAGCCACGTGGGAACCCGCTCTTCGCCGAACGCCCGCGCCGCAAAGTGCCACGCCAGCCCGAAGAGAACCACCAGTATTCCCCCCCAAAACGCCGTACCGATGAACCGGCGCACCACCATGCCAGCAAGGAATATTTTCCAAGGATAAGCCGTCGAATACTCCGCAAGTGCTTCCGGGATTCCCTTGCCTAGCAAGAATTGAAAAAGATAGGCAGCTAGGCCTACCAGTCCCCAAATGACCAGGCGCCGCCATGGCACATGGAGGTCGGATCCCTTGCGGGACCTCCTGAAATACACAATCAAGACGACGATGGCAAGAGCGACGGCGACAACAAACCGGCCCACGTTGAACAGTGTCCGGGGTAAGGACTGCTCATCCTGTTTTCGCTCGAATTCGTCGGGAATTTTGACGTACGTCCGGTAATCGGCCGGCTCGTTCCCAAGAATGTGCAAATCCATGCGAGCGTAGGCATGATCCGCGGCATCCTTCCCTCCGGCATTCTGGGAATCCAGCGCCACATTCTGCTGCCATGTGAGCGTGTGATCCGTCCGGTTCGGCCGCTTGTCGGAATTCGATTCCACAAGTTTCCAGCCGCTCACGTCAATCTGCTTTTTCTCGCGCAGATAATTTTCCGCGATCGCCACCGCCTCTTCTTTGCCTAGCGTCGCTCCCTTCGCTGCTTCCGGCAATGTGTGCCAGAACCCGTGCAGAGACCCGTCCGGCTTCAGCGTTACCGCGAACTCCTCGGCTTGCGAATCACGGAAATAGCGCACCCGCCACAACGCTCCCGGCACCCGTTCCGCATAAATCTTGTTGATCTCGGCGATGGACATCCGGCGCCGCAGGTATTCATTGATGGCGGGATTCGTCGTGTCCACGAATACCGCCCCTTTGCGAAAGCTGTTGGGATCCAGGCCATGTTCGCGTAGCACCGCGTCCGCTTTCATGACTGCTGTGTGGCTGTCTGCCGAAAGCTTCAGGTAATCTCCGATACTCTCGCGCTTGATGCGCCATGCCAGCAGTCCGCCGGCCAACACGCATAGCGCCAGAAAACCAATCGCTCCCGCAGTCAACGCGGTGTAGCGCCGCGTCGATAATTGCACTCCCCTGCTTGCCGGACGACGTGCCAGATCGATTTCCGGCGCGGCCTCCGCGCCATTCAGCAGATCGTCTACCGGCTCAAATCTCCCGCGGAGCAAATAACTGATGCCCGACCACGCCAGTGGAGCGACCGCTGCCAGCCCCACAACGATGCCGGAAATTTTGAAATATAGATTATCGGAGCGGATCAGCAGCAGACCGACCATCAACGCGTCCACCGTGTAATGCCAGATTAACGTCGCCACGATGCCCCACCGCAGCATCACCATTCCCGCGACAATCCCGATGAGCCCCACTTCGATTCCGCGTATATATCCCGGCTCCTGCGGATAATTGCTGTGCAGAAACCCCCAGAAAAATGCCGGCAAGACGACCGCCAGGATTCGCGATCCCGTCAACTTGTGCAGAAAGGGAATCGCGAATAGACGGAACAAAAACTCCTCGCTGGTCGCTGCGGTTACACCAATGGCCACTCCCGCGATCCAGGGAATTGATGTGTTAAAGACCTCCGAGTAATTCGTGTCTTGCGGCGCCCACACGCCGAACCGGCTACCCACCATGTAAAACGCGACAACGAATCCGAGGTGCGCTGCGGCCAGTGACAATCCGACCACCGATGAGCAAAAAAACTCTTTCGACAGGAGTCCTCTTCGGCTGAACGTCTGATAGAGACGCAATCGTTCTGGTTGCGCGGAGCGATATAAGGGCTCTCCGCCCGGCAATACCAGAGTTACCGTCAGCGCCGTCACAAACGCGGATGCCAGGATGATTACCATTCGCAGCGTGACGAAGCTCGCATAGGAATCTTTCGTGTCATATCCTGCGCGGTAGGAATCCCATTGGTTGAATTGCATCAGGAAAAACAGCGCCGCCACGAACAGGCCGATTTTGATTGCGGCGCCCCACGTCGTTTTGTCCTGCCTGGTCAGCGCAATGCCAAGCCACAGAACCGCCCCCAGCAGCAAAATGTACGGCACGATCGCGATGATTTCGTACAGGTCGTTTCTTGAACGCAGATTCTTGTAATCCCTAGACCACGCTTCCGGCACCTGCAGGAATTCCTGCGTGCTCCCGATTTGGTTGCCCTGCAACCCCGCCACCAGCCGGTACGGCGCATCCTTGGCCTTGAAATTCTTGCGCTCCCAGGTGAACGACCAGTCCACACGGTTCGGCCGCGTCTGGGAATTCGCCTCCTCCGGCAGGAAATTCCAGTTGTTCAGGTCCGCGCCCAGCTTGCTCTGCAAAAATCCCTGCGCCGCCACTTGCGCTTCTTGGCGATTCAGCGATTTCGCTGCTCGCGCCTCTTCGATCTTGCGATCATACGTGACGACTTTGCCCGCGGGGCTGACCCGCACCTGAAACTCTTCCTCTTGTTGCGGCCGGAAAAAGCGTACTTCCCAATACCAGATGTTCAATTCGCCGGACATCAGCCGGTTGGCCTGCTGCAAGCCCAACTCGCGTTCCAGGTAGGTCTTCGCGTTTTCGTCGACGTCGAACACGATCGTGGACTGGTAACCGTTGAGGCTCTCTCCCAGCCCTTCCACGAACTCCTTCGCGCGCTTCTGCGCCTCCGCCCGCGACACCTTGAAATCGATGGAGGCTTCCGGAAACGCCCGGAAGAAATATTTGTGCGCAAACACAGCACCCAGGATCCCGAGCACGATCCACAGCAACAGCGCGCGCTTGTCCGTTCCATTCAATCGCGTTTCCGCCACGGCCACCTCCCACGGGCTCTGCCTGCCCCGAACGCCCACTCTAACGATACCCATGCCCGCGATGCAAGCTTCTCGAAAAGCGGACCTTATCCCAGCAGTGGTATAAAGAAGGAGCGATGTCCATCACTCTCCAGACCGATGTCCGCATGGTGAAAGGCGTGGGGCCGCAGCGCGCCGAACTCCTTGCCAAACGCGGCATCTTCACCTTGGAAGATCTGCTCAACTATCTTCCCTTCCGCTACGAAGACCGCATCCATTTTTCCAAGATCAAGGACGTCCAGCCCAACGGCACCTACACCCTGCGTGCTCGCGTCATGAGCGGCCAGGCCGTTCGCGGCATGTACGGCCGCGATGCCATCTATCATCTCCTCGTTCAGGATGATTCCGGCTCGTTGCCCTGCAAGTTCTTTCACGGCGGTTATCTGGAAGGACGCTTGAAGCCCGGCCAGCAGCTTATCCTGCACGGCAAAGTCGAAATCGATAAGCTCCGCCCCGCGCGCCGCGAAATGATCAACCCCCAGATTGAAGTGCTCACCAGCGAAGAGGTGGACTCCGTTGAGATGGGCCGCATCGTGCCCATTTACGAAGCCGTCGGCACTTTTGGCACGCGACAGATTCGCCGCGCGATTTACACCACCCTGCAAAACCTTAACCCAAACATTCCCGACGTCATGCCGCCAGCCCTTCTGCAACAGCTCCACTATCCTTCGCGCCGCGATGCTTTAATCCACACTCATTTTCCCGATGCCGGCGAATCCCTCGAAGCGCTTAATCTTTTTCGTTCGCCTGCCCAGCAGCGCCTCATTTTCGAAGAATTCTTCCTCTACCAGCTGAGCCTGGCCCTGGGCCGTAGGGCCGTCCGCAAGGAAAACGCCATCGCCTTTCGTGTTCGCGAGGACAAGGTCCGCGAAGCCCTGAAACGCATTCTTCCTTTCAAACCCACGAACGCCCAGAAACGCGTTCTTGCCGAGATTGCCACGGACCTCGAAAAACCCGCCCCCATGAATCGTCTCCTGCAAGGTGATGTTGGCAGCGGCAAAACCATCGTGGCGCTCCAGGCCGCGGTCATCGCCATCGAAAACGGCGGCCAGGCCGCGCTGATGGCTCCCACCGAAATTCTCGCCGTTCAGCATTTCCTTTCGGCCCGGCGCATCCTCGCTCCCGGTGGCTACACCGTGGAACTCCTCATCAGTGGCCTCAAACCCTCCGAAAAAACCGCCGCGCGCGAGCGCATCCGATCGGGCGCGGCCCAACTCGTCATCGGCACGCACGCCCTCATCGAGGAGGACGTCGAATTCCACCGGCTCGGCTTTGTCGCCATTGATGAGCAGCACCGCTTCGGTGTCCTCCAGCGCAAGCGCCTGATGGACAAAGCCGTCCGGCACGGCAATGCGCCGCACGTGCTCGTCCTGACGGCCACGCCTATCCCCCGCACGCTTTCCCTCACGCTCTACGGCGACCTGGAAGTTTCCGTCCTCGATGAACTCCCGCCCGGACGCACTCCCATCGAAACCCGCACCACCACGGAGCAGCATCTTCCCGGCATCTGGGAATTTCTTCGTCGCGAAGTCCTCGCCGGACATCAGGGCTATGTCGTTTACCCGGTCATCGAAGAGTCGAAGCTGGAACTCAAAGCGGCGATGGAAGAGTACGAGCGCCTCTCAAAAACCGTTTTCCCCAAACTCAAGCTCGGCCTGCTCCACGGCCGCCTCTCCAGCGAAGAAAAAGAAGATGTCATGGAGAAATTTCGCCGCAACGATATTCAGATTCTCGTGGCCACCACCGTCGTGGAAGTCGGCGTTGACGTCCCCAACGCCACGGTCATGATCATTGAGCACGCGGAACGCTTCGGCCTCGCCCAACTGCACCAGCTACGCGGACGGATTGGCCGCGGCGCGCAGCAATCCCACTGCATCCTGGTCGCGCCCGGCCGCATGACGGAAGATGCCCGCGCGCGCCTCGAAACCATGGTCCGCACCACCAACGGTTTTGAAATTGCCGAAACCGATCTCCAACTCCGCGGTCCCGGCGAGTTTTTTGGCACCCGGCAGTCCGGCCAACTTGGCTTCCAGGTGGCCAACCCCATCCGTGATCGCCAACTTCTCGAACTCGCGCGCAAGGAAGCGTTTGCCCTCGCCGAGCAGCCTGCCCAGAAGGAAGCGCTTCAGCGCGTGCTCCGTCTCCTTCCCGGCGAATGGCAACGCCGCTATCACCTTGCCCGCGTCGGTTGAGGCCCATCAAAAACCACCATGCGCATCATCGCCGGAACATTTCGCAGCCGCCAACTTAAAAGCCTCAAGGGCCTTGCCCTTCGCCCTACCAGCGACCGCCTCCGCGAGTCACTCTTCAATGTCTTGGCTGAACGCATCCCCGGCTGCCGCTTTCTCGACGTCTTTGCGGGTACGGGTGCCGTCGGCATCGAAGCGCTCAGTCGCGGCGCCGCTGAAGTTGTGTTCCTCGAGAATCATGCGCCTGCGGCCACTCTCATTCAGAAGAATCTCGATTCCCTCGGCATTCGCGGACGCGCACGAATTCTCAAACTCGACGCGCTGCGGGGCTTGCAGCGCCTCGCCGCGGAACACACTCCGGCAAACGCTCCATTCGACATCGTTTTCCTCGACCCTCCTTACGCCCACGCCGACGAGTACCGCCGCGTCCTCACCTTTCTTGGCTCTGCTCCTTTTCTCGCGCCTGGCGGACTCGTCATCGCCGAGCACCGCCGCACTTTCGATCTTCCGGGGGCACTCGGTCAACTGGAGCGTGTTCGCGTGCTTCATCAGGGCGACGCCAGTCTCTCCTTTTTCCGGGCTTACCCCGCAGTAAACCCTAATCCGCCTCCCGTTCATCTATCTACTTGACTCTCTGATAGGGCTATTCTCCCGCTCCAGGTCTCAGGCGGAGCGCGATATAATCAAACTTTATGTCTACGGCTTTCCACGTCGATCCTTACGACCTCCTCGGTCAGGCGGAACTCTACCCGCCCCACATCTTCCTTCCGGGAGAGGTTCAGCCGAAGCTCGAAATCGCCTGGGGCAGCTTCCACCAAGATTTTCTTAGCAGTGTGGCCGCGTCCTTCCAACGCACCCATCTGTCGAAGGCTGTTCCCCTCACTTTTGTCTTTCGAGATTGCCGCGTCGAGCGGGGCTTTCCCAGCCGCGCTTTCCTCGCCGCAGCCCTGCTGCACATCGCCTTCGTGATTTTCCCCTGGCCAAACCTCCCAGTCGCCCCCCGGCGCAATCCTGCCTTTGACAACACGGAACTCATCTGGTCCGGCCCCATCGAGGACTTGCCTCTTCTCAATGTTCCCCGCATGAAGGCCACAACCCCACGGAAATCGGAGCTGGACCCGCCTCCCGCCAAGGAAAGTGTGGACGCCTACCACCCTCGCCAGCGCATCTACACGGATCCTGTCCGCCCGACGCACCCTCGCCAGACGTTGATCAATCCCGCCGCTCCAGCGGAAGCCCCGAAGTTCCTTCCTGCTATGCCCAACATCGTCCAACTTGCCGCCTCGCAAGCTCCCGCGCGTCCGCATATCGAAATCAGCGAACAAGCCCTCGCCAAACTTCATCCCCATAAGGCCAGAACTGTCGCAACAACGGACGCGCCTTCGCCGGACCTGCCGAATCTCGAGCAGCGCCCCGCGGAAATCAGCTTGGCGGCAAGCCGTGCCGGTCCCGCCAGGCCCAAACTCGAGATCAATGCCGGCTCCGCTCCTCGCGCCGCATCCCGCAAGCAGACCGGTGACGCCGCCGCACCGGAAGTTCCCGCAGTACCTTCTGACTTGAACGGTGGAGCGCCCAGCACGCTCATCGCACTATCCGCGAATCCCGCGCCTCCGGCTCCCGTCGTTCCTGTGCCTCAAGGCAATCTCGCCGCGCGCGTCTCCATTTCCCCCGAAGGCAAGCCTGGCGCGCCCGGAAATTCGCCCGGCTCTGCAAGATCCGGAAACGGCGATTCGCATGGAAACGGCACGGGCGGGGCAGGGAATGGCGAAATCGGCATCAGCATCAGCGGCGGCTCTCCAGAACCAAATGCAAACTCCTCGGGTCTGGGCGGTGCGCTAAAGCTCAGCCTGCCGAAAACCCAATCGGGCCTGAAGCCTCCCGATCCGAATGCCGCCGCCGATGACCCGCCCGAGCGCACCGGCCCGCCGAATTTTGCCGCTCTGCCCCCCGGCGCGAAACCCGAGCAGATCTTCGCCTCGCACCGCGTCTACTCCATGAACATCAACATGCCCAATCTGACCAGCGCCACGGGCAGTTGGATCATCCATTTTTCCGAATTGCACCTCGGTGGAAGTGCCGCGCATCGCCTTGGCGAAGTCAACGCCCCCGTGGCTCTGCGCAAGGTTGACCCAAAATATCCGCAAGATATGGTCCAGGATCACGTGGAGGGAGAAGTGATCCTCTACGGCGTGATTCGCCAGGACGGCACTGTGGATAGCATTCAGCTTGTGCGCGGCATCGACCCGCAGCTTGACGCCTACTCCATCGAGGCTTTCGCTCAGTGGAAATTCCAGCCCGCCACCAAGGAAGGTCAGCCCGTCGACCTCGAGGCCATCGTTTACATTCCCTTCCGCGGCCCCGAGCGCCGTTAATTCATTCACTCGCCCAAGCGGGAGGCGGCGAGCGTTTCTTCATTTCACTCCATTGAAACTGCGTTTGTCACGCTATTAAGATCCCCAGTTTGTCATTCCGACCGGAGGGGCGGCGCATTTTGCTGACCCGGAGCGGAGGCACGGTTTTCCATCGCACGTTTTTTGTGCGATGAATCGCTCTTCGATTTCGGATAGCAAGGCGGGTCTCGGTGATATCGCTACGCAGCTTAGAAGCCTGACTCCTGCAATTTCACCAGCGTGTACAGCGCATGATTCACCGGCGTCGCCACGCCGAGTTGCTCTCCCAGCCGCGCCACACACCCATTCAATGAGTCGATTTCTGTGCGCTTTCCCCGCGCCATGTCCTGCGCGGTCGACGATCGCGTCCCGCTCATCTGCTCGGCAATCTTCAGCGCACCCGCGAGTGCCGCCTTGGGATCCTCCAAGCCCGGCGGGTGGATTCCCCTTGCGCGAGCCACAGCCAGCACTTCATCGACCAGCGTTTCGATGATGCGGCGTGCGTCCGCGCTCGCGAATATTTCGCCATATGTGACGCAGCCCAGAGCCGAAATCGCATTCAGCGCGCAGTTCCAGATCAACTTGGTCCAGAGCTCCCCTTCAATATTTTCGGATATCCTGCAAGGCACCTTCGCCTGCTGGAAGAGATTTGCGATTCTCTCGGTTCGCGCGTTTTTTGGTCCCACTACCAGGTCTCCCCGGCCGAGGTGTTTCACATATCCCGGTGGGGACATCGCCGCAGCCACATACACCACGGCCGGCAGCGCATCGATCCCCGCAGCCGCCCGAATCTCTTCTGCGTTGTTTACGCCGTTCTGCAGGCTCACTACAATCGCCCCGGGCGAAATGTGTGGCGCCAAACTTTTCGCCGTGCTCCCCGTGTCCGTTGTCTTCACGCAAAACAAAATCACTTCCGCTCCGGCCGCGGCCGCAATCTCCGTGGATACCTCGGGATACACCGTTTCCCGGAACTGCAGGGTGTCGAGTTGCAGGCCGGAGTTCTTCACTGCTTCCACAAATGCCTGCCGCCCGATCATCGTCACCGGAGCGCCCGCCCGCGCCAGCATTCCACCGAAGTAGCCGCCGACCGCTCCAGCTCCGATCACCGTCACTTTTGGCCAGCTCAGCTCCTCGCGCATCGTGTCCCTTCTGTGGGATGTTGGATGGTGTACGTCAGGGCGCGGATTTTCAAAAATGATTGCGTAACTCGCGGAACGCCGGCAGTATTACCAGCTTCCCCGATCCCGCCAACACCGCTTCCTGCTCCAGTTGCCAGGTATTCACATGCGGGATGTACACGGCATTCAGGCCCGCTTCCATGGCCGGATTGATGTCGCTGCGTGGACTGTTCCCGATCATCCAGCCATAGGTCTTCACGATCTTGTGCTTGTGCACCAGCGCCCCGTAGGTCTTCGCGTCCTTCTCGGAGACGATCTCGATGGCTTCAAAAAATCCCTGCAGCCCGGAGCGCTCCACCTTGGCTGCCTGTTCCGCCGGCTCGCCTTTGGTAAAAAGGATCAGGCGGTGCCGCGCCGTCAGGTACGCCAGCGTCTCCGGCACTCCGTCCAGAATCTTCGGCGGCGTTCTCTCAAGTTCCACCACGCGATTGTGCACCTGTGCCAGCACCTCGCGCTGCGCCATCTGGTCCGCCAGCTTCAGGTAAGTCTCTTCCAGTGATCTCCCAAAACTCCGCACCCCGTAGCCGTACTGCCGGATGTTCTTGCGTTCCGTTTCGTTCAGGATGTGGCGGATGTACGCCCGGCTGTACCCGCAGGGTTCCACCAGGCTGATGAAATCATCGATCAGCTTCTCGAAGAAAACGTTATTTTCCCAAAGTGTGTCGTCTGCATCGATCAGCAGTGTGTGGCGCTTCATGGTTTTGAGTAGATGACCCCTCTGGGCGGACGCTCTTGCAACGATTCCCCTGGGGCAAGGGTCTAGTGTAACAGCCCCAGCGTATCTTCGACGATCCTGCTGGCCGCCTCCGGCCGCTCCGGCGCCCAACAACTTGCTGAAAAAACCCCGAATTCATCATTCCGAACGAAGTCTGCGAAGTGAGGAATCTCTCTTTTCTTGGCATTTTGACCAAAGAGGGATGCATCGCACAAAAGACGTGCGATGCAAAACCGTACCTCGCTTCGCTTGGAATGACGGCGATACGTGTTTTTCAGCAAGCTCCTAAGCGCTCTTCCTCTGACCCGTTGAGAGTTTTTCCAGGATCACACTACCCAGCTTCTGCAGCTCCCCGAACCGTGTCAGATACTCCTGGAACTCCTGGTTCAGGAGCTGCGCGTCTTGCGGCCCCAGTTGATTCCGCAGGATCATATCGCGCAGCTTCACCGGGTGAGGCAGAAAGCCATCCTCCCGCAATTCTTCCAGCGCTAGATTCGGATTGTAGTGATACATGCAAGTCCCCCCCGAGAGTTCTTCGCCATCCTCGATGGCGAGACTCTCCTGCAACTATTCTACGCAAAAAGGTGAGCAGCGAGTTGCAATCTGGCGGGACGCCGAGGGCGGCCGGCTACGCGGCGGAAGCCCGAATGGGCACAAATTCATAGCGGTCGATGCGCGCGGCAATCCCGGTCTTGCCGTTGTCCGTGGCTTCGACACGTACGACCTTGCCGTGGCAGCGAATATGCACATCGCCCGCGGAAATCACCTGTTTCGGCAGGGTCAAAACAAAATCGATCTCGCTTCCACTTTCAAACGGCGCTTCCACCAGGAAATACAGGCCGCGGTAGCTCACATCTCGCGTGTGGGCTTTCAATTCCGGGCTGTTTGCATCATGCGCCATCACCCGAACGGGCAGGGTCATGACAAAGCGCCGCGCTTCTCGCCTGTCCGACAAATCAGCCATTTTTCCCCCTGGAGGTTGGACCGGGGCGAAAGTAACATTCGCCGCCGTAAACTGCAATCCGAAAATCCAACTTTTTAGCTCTAGTACGACAAACTCGCGTAGTGGCAGGTATAGAACTGCCCCATCCCGTTTCCCCAACTGGAGCGTTTTTCTCCAATTGTGAACGAGGCCCCTTCCCCCATGATTTTTCGCGCACCCGCTCCTTTCAGGTACACTTTTCCTGGCCTTTTATGCGCATTTCCCATGATTCCCGCAGTCTTTTTTTGAAGGGCCCTGTTGGCCGTTTGGAGGCCATCCTCTGGACTCCCACCCGCTCGGCCTCTCCCTCCCTAGCGGCTGTGGTTTGCCATCCACACCCGCTCTATGGTGGCACCCTCCACAACAAGGTCGCCTATCAAGCCGCCAAATCCCTGGATGCCCTCGGTATTCCGGTCTTGCGATTCAATTTTCGCGGTGCGGGACTCAGCGCCGGATCACACGACCGCGGCCAGGGCGAGCAGGGCGACGTCCAGGCCGCCATCAATTTTCTTGCCGCGGAATTCCCGAATATCCCCCTGCTTCTCTGCGGTTTCAGTTTCGGAAGCTGGGTTGGCCTTCGCGTCGGCTGTGCCGATCCGCGTGTCACCGATCTGATTGGCCTCGGCATTCCCGTCAACAACACCGATTTCACGTATCTCTGGAGCTGCACGAAGCCCAAACTCTTCGTCCAGGGCGCCAACGATGAGCATGGAGCCCGAACCAAGGTTGCCGAACTCGTCGCAGCACTGCCCGGTGAAAACCAGTTGAGCGTCGTCGAGCACGCCGACCATTTCTTTTCCGGCCATCTCCGTCAACTTGACCAAGCCATCACTGCTTGGCTCGTCCGCCGCCATCCCCATCTCGCCCACTCCTGATCCGGCTGTTAAGCGCCCTCTCCCCGCGAAAATAACTTATTGAACTCCTCGATTCCCGCCGGCGCCATCCTCACGAGTCGCGTGTTCGCTTCCACATGCGCCACGCGCGACATTCCCACAAGCGCCGTCGCAATTCCCGGCGACGATCGCGCAAACTGCAGCGCCCGCTCCACATCATTTCTCAGCCCTAGCGCCTCGGCCACGAATGCCGGGAGGTTTTGCGCCACCTGCCCTTGCAGCAGCGCGGCGCTTGCAATCAGCGTGATGCCTAGCTCGCCGGCTGCTTCCATCATCGTCTTCGTATTTCCCCCAACGGTCTGGTTTCCCAGTGTGAGTGCTTCTGTCATCGCCAGGTTATATGGCAGTTGCACGAACCGGAATCGGTGCTGCTCCCCCGCAATCTCCTTCGCCAGGCTGGCAATCTCCGCCAGTTGCATGGCATCCCCGGCGCTCGCGTTCTGCCGGAATCCATTCCACGTCGCCATGCCGTAATACTGAATCCGCCCGCGCGCCGCGGCCGATTCCAGAAACACAAACGCCTCTCGCAGCCGCCCCAAAAACTCCGTCTTCGGAATCTCGCTCAGTTGGGTTTCCGGGTTGTGCAGATAATAAACGTCCACGCATTCCACGCCCAGATTTTTCAAGCTGCGCCCCAACTGGTTTTCCAGGAACCTCGGTGCCATGCAATGGCTGCCCGCCGCAATCTCTTTCGCGGTGAAAATGCCTTTCTGGATGTACTCCTCGAAAAAATAGCGATTGGGGTCCGCTGGCATCGTTCCATCCGGCGTCAGGTACCCTCCTTTGGTGCAAACAAACAATTCCTCACGCGCAAATCCCTTGTTCGCCAGCACCTTCACCGCCGTGCCAACGCTCCGCTCGCTTCGCTGAAACCGGTAATTGATCGCCGAATCGATGACGTTGATCCCATACTCCACCGCCGCCACCAGCGCTGCCGCATATCCTGCGTCCATGTTTTCGTTCGGCTGGCCCAGGTACGTTCCGGCCCCGAGTGAGGATATCGTCAATCCCTGCGCCTCGCGGAAATGTCCCTCCGCCGCTGCCCCTTGAAACTTTTCCGCATACTTCCTTGTTCCTTCGCGTGTCGCTCCCCGGCTCATTTCGGCTCCTCGCTTTGCCCTTTTCCTTCCGGAACGATGGTCTCTTCCTTGGCATCTTTTTTTGGCGCCAGCAACCTGGCGCAGGCCCGCAGAATCCGCCGGTACGGCCAGTCCTTCTCGCGATAGAAAATTTCGCCTTCCCGTGGATTGCTGTAGTACCACCGCGCCACCAGGCAAAGATGCTCGCCCAGTTCCGCCGCGCTTTGTCTGCTATTACCCGCAACCGGAGACGGTGCGGAAAGGAGTGGCATCCCGCCGCCCATCACACCTTCCAGATACTCGCGGACCGTTTCTTCCGCCGATCTCGGCTCGCTGGTGTCCCCAAAACGCAGTTCAAAGGGTTCCGCCAACCGCCCTCCTCGTACCGCATAGACCCCGATCGTCTGCTCCCGCGCTGTGCGCTGCAGAATTACAGCATCCAGGTCCTGTATCCTCCGCGCCAGTTCCGGCCGCCCGCGCAGCACATCCTCCAGTTTTTCCACCTTCTTGTGAATCGCCGCCGCGCGCTCGAAATCCAGTTCTTCGCTGGCCTTCTCGCGTTCCGTTTCAAATCCTCCGCGCAGCGAACCCCCGCTCGTCTCCAGAAACGACACCAACCGGTTCACCTCCACGTCGTATTCTTCCTTTGTGCAGCCCGCAAAACACGGCGCCAGGCACATTTTCATCTCGGAATACAGGCATCCCGGAAAGGCCGGGTCGCGCCGGATCTTGATCTGGCACCGCCGCACCTTGAAAAAATCCAGCATCTTCTCCGCGAACGCTTGCGCGGCGCGGTGCGATGCGAACGGCCCATAGTACGCTCCCGCCGTCGGCAATCCTTGTTCGTCCACGGCAATGCGCCGCGTCACGTAGCAGCGCGGGTAGGCATTGCGCAAATTTACCTTTAGCACGGCGGCCGGGCGCAGCCGCATCAGGTCCCGATAGCGCTTGGGAAAATTCTGTTTGGCGTGGCGATAGTAGGTCAGCGCCTGTTCAAATGCCGACCCCGTCTCGCGGCAATGCACCGCTCGCGCAAATTCGCGCAGGTTCAATCGCTTGCTCGCGGGGTCCGCCGGGCCCAGCAATCGTTGCAGGCGCCGCCGCAGGTCCGCTGTCCGCAGCAAATAGGGTTCGGCGTTTTCTTCTCTAGGCTCAATCAAGCAGACCGCTGGCCTAGCCGGGAGCAGCGAAAAAAACTCCGCGTCGTCTTCCGCTTTGAATGCAAGCCCCGCGTCGAGTTCCAGCACCCCGCCAGAATACTAAATCTCGTCTCCCAAACGCCAAGAACTCGCACACGCGGACGCGCAGCCTTACCCGGCTCGAAGGCAAGCAAACGCTACGCCCCTTTTTGCCTCATCCCCAATAGTAGGATTCTCAACAGGTGAGACTTCGCAGCCACGGACATCTGGTGGCGCACTCTATCCGGATTTCTTCTTACGCCTTCTGCAGCGCGGGCACTCCCCGGACGTGGAGTGACTGCAACTCCGCTCGCATCTCATACTTACGCATCGCGCTTCGAATCAGCGCCGTCGGCCACAATCCCCGCCACGTCATCAGAATGGCCCCCTTCCACGTCAACAGGTAAGTTTCCCCGTCAGGCGCCCGGTACATGTAGCCCATCATCGCGTGCCGCGGCCCATAATTCTCCAGCACGCGCACCAGCCTTTGAATCTCTTGTCCTTTCGGCTCGCCTTGCGCCCATTGTCCGTTGGCGTACTTTTCGGCCAGGCTCTTATGCACCTGATATAGCTCGCGCGGCTCTTCGATCTCCGGGAACCGGAACACGCGAACCTCAGGATTATCCGGCGTCAGCGGCAAGACACTGTTGGTGTTCGTTTCCAGCGCAAGCCCGTTTCCGAACCGCGTCGAAAACTCGAAATAGCCCACCGTTCTCTGCGGCGAGGTGGCCACTGAAACAATCGCAAAATCGTTTGTCTGGCGGTTGCAGAAGTGCGCGATGAAACTTTGCGTGTTGCTCGCCAGCACGCCGCAGTCGTAGCACCCAAGAAACTCGAAGCCCAAGCTTTGCATCTGCGGTATCCGCGATTGGATGTACACCGATACATCACGCGGCAGTTCTTCCACCGGCACCTGCACCGGCTTGCAGTGCGCCGCAAACCGGAAGCCGCTTCGGACAGCCATCGGCGCCATCACGTGCATGGTCCCGAGCAGTATTGCCGCATCTCGCCACAGGTATTCGTACATGGGTTCAGATCGCGCGGGCGGCGCGATGCCTCCGTAAGTTAGTGTGATTCCTGTTTCCATTATTCAGGAGGCTCGCGCCAATCGATCGGATTTGTCCGCGGAAGGTCTTCAGTTCGTTAAGGGAGGTCCACAGCATCACACTAGCCGAGCGCGGCAATGGTTCAAGTGCTTTAGTCGGACTGGGAACGCGGTTAGCATTAGGATTGTCTGGGAAGGGAAGCCTGCCGCTTTTTTTTAGCTCACTCGGAAACTGAGGAAGTCCTGCTCATGGGGTCTCTTCATCCCTTCAGCACCCACGACGCAATCACCAGCCTCTGAATCTCGCTGGTCCCTTCATAAATCTCCGTAACCCGCGCATCCCGGTACGCCCGCTCCACCGGATACTCCCGGCTGTAGCCGTACCCGCCATGAATCTGGATCGCCTTGTGCGTCACGCGCGTCGCCATTTCGCTGGCAAACAATTTCGCCGTCGCCGCTTCCTGGCTGAACCGCCCGCCGCTGTCCTGCTTCCACGCCGCTTTCCTCACCAGCAGCCGTGCCGCGTCAATCTCCGTGGCCATGTCCGCCAGCATAAACTGGATCGCCTGAAACTGCGCGATCGGGTGCCCGAAGGCCATGCGCTCCTGCGCCCACTTGAGCGCTGCCTCAAACGCGCCTTGTGCAATGCCGGTGGCCTGCGCCGCGATCCCGATGCGTCCCCCATCCAGCGTCGAGAGCGCTACCTTGTATCCTTCGCCTTCATTTCCAATGCGGTTCGCCACCGGCACCATGCAGTCCGTGAAAACCAGTTCGCTGCACGCTGTTGCGTTGATCCCAAGCTTTTTCTCTTCTTTTCCAACCTTGAACCCCGGCGTCCCCTTTTCCACGACAATCGCGGTGATCCCGCGCTCGCCCTTTGCGGGGTCCGTGTTCACGTAAGCGATGGCCGCATCCGCCACGCCACCGTTCGTGATCCACGCCTTCGTGCCATTGATCACGTACGTATCACCCTGCTTCACCGCCTTTGTCTGCAGCGCCGCGGCGTTCGAGCCCGCTTGCGGCTCTGTCAGCGCGTAGCACCCGATCTTTTCGCCGCGAGTGAACGGCAACAGAAACCTCTTCTTCTGCTCCTCTGTTCCGTAACGATGAATGGGATCGCAGAACAGGGAATTCTGCACGCTCAGGATCACGCCCGTCGAAGCGCAGCATCGCGAAATCTCTTCGATCACAATGGTGTACGCCAGGTGGTCGAACCCCGCCCCACCTTCATCTTCTGGAAACGCAACGCCTGTCAATCCCAGCTCCGCCGCTTTCTTGAACAGTTCCCGCGGAAAGTGTCCCGTCTCGTCCAGTTCCTTGGCCAGCGGGCGCACTTCCATCTCCGCAAACTCCCGCACGCTCTTTTGCAACAGCTTCTGCTCTTCGCTAAGTTCCAGGTCCACGGTAACCCCCGGCTCGAAATCCATTGGGTCGCGATTACTAGACCACCTCTATCTCTTCTTCAGAATCCATCTCCTAGTGATGAATATGAACAGGGGAACACCAATCAACAGATTAAGAGCTCCCACACGCCCGACCTGCCTGGAATCAACGTTCCTCGATCGGGCGACAACAAAAAGGAGATACCAACCCATGGGTATCCACAGAACGACCAGAGTCGTCATGAGCAACGCCCATTGGCCTCTGCTATACGGCGTCAGCTTTGGCCCGAGGAAGATCAAGAAAAGCGCCCAGAGAACCACTATCGTGACTATGAATGTCGTCATTTGTGTTCGGCCTGCAACGGCGTCTTTGCCTCTTGAGTCTGCGATTACCTAGTCAACTCAACGCCCGCCACTCTGTCATCCCGCTTGCCTCGAGCTTCGAGGGGAGCAAAGCGTGGGCTTTGCTTTTCCACTTCCTTACGCCAGCGCCTTTCTCAACTTCTCAAACGTGGTCTGCAATGCCTCCGGCTGCACCCGCGTTTCCCCCGTCACGGTCATGAAATTCGTATCCCCAATCCATCGTGGCAGCATGTGCAGATGCAGATGCCCCGCCACGCCGGCGCCGGCCGCCTTCCCCAGGTTCATACCCAGGTTCATTCCGTCCGGCCCGTAATTCGTGCGATAAGCCGCCTCCACTCGTTGTGCCAACTCCATCATTTCCTTCAACGCCTCTGCATCGCAGAGATTCAATTCCGCCACATGCGCGTACGGCACGATCATCACGTGCCCGGACGTGTACGGATACCGGTTCAGGATCACGAATGCCTTTCTCCCACGGTAAACCACCAGCGTCTCTTCATCGTGGGTGCTCTTCACCGCAGCGCAGAAAAAGCACTCGGGCTGCTTGCCTTGCGTCACTTCCGTCATATATTGGAACCGCCACGGCGACCAAATGTAATCCATCGTTTGCAATCCTCACTCGCGCAATCTGGCACTCAGCATAACCCAAAATTCTCTTCGCATCCGGATCTTGTCTTCCTCAAAAAAAACGCCCCGAACTTGCCGGGGCGTCCACAACCTTGTAATTGTCAGGGTTCGTCCTCACGAGGGCGCTGCTTCGCTTGGTGCCGCCTCTGGGCTGTTGACGAAGTCCTTCAACTCCTTGCTCGGTTTGAAGAACGGAATCTTCTTCGCCGGCACATCCACCTTCTCGCCGGTCTTCGGGTTGCGGCCCACGCGGCCTCGCCGCTGCCGTGTTCGGAAGCTCCCGAATCCCCGGATCTCGATCTTGTCGCCCTTTTGCAGCGCGTCGATGATGCTTTCAAAAATCGTCTCGACGATTGTCTCCGACTCCTTGCGTGGAAGTTCCGTCACCCGCAGCACTTCCTCGATCAAGTCGGCCTTCGTCAACGTCGGTTGCTTTGTCATCGTCCCTGCCTCTTCAATCGTATGCCGTTTGGCCCGCACAACTCCCTGGTGCGAGGCGACTTAGAGGGGCTTCGCCTCTGGCTGTCCCTCTTCCTATCATTAAAATGACCCTCAGGTAAACGAATTTTCGCGCCGCATCCCCTGGGCGAGGAAATTCTGTGAGTCCACCTACCGGGACGCCAGCTTCTGCTTCATGGCGTCGCCGATCGTTGCCGTCGCCGAGGATTTCGTCGTCGACTTGTACTGTTCGATCTCCTTGCGTTCAATTTGTCGCACGGCCGCGCGGTAGCTCAACCCGATCCGCCGCGTGTCGGAACTGATCTTGATGATTTTAAAATCATATTCCTTGCCGGGTTCCAGGGGTCCCGCGCTCTTCAGCGGTCCCGTGGTCGGCCGGAAACTTGAGGCCCCATCGTCGCGCCGCTTGCGCTCTTCGATTTCCGTGTTGTGGCACAGCCCTTCGATGTTGTCGCCAAGCTCCACGAAGGCGCCAAATGTCGCGATTCGCGAAACCTTGCCCTTCACGATCTCGCCCACGCGGTGCTGCTTGAACCAGTCGCCCCAGATGTCGTTCACCTGCTTCATGCCCAGCGACACACGGCGATTCTCCGGATCGATTCGCAATACCTTCGCGGTGATCGGCTCGCCCTTCTTGAACACCTCGTGCGGGTTCTTCACCCGGCCGGTCCAGCTCACATCGCCTACGTGCACCAGCCCGTCGAAACCATCCTCGATTTCGATGAATGCGCCAAACTCCGCGATGTTCCGCACCTTCCCGGTCACCACCGTGCCCACCGGGTACTTCTCTGCCACTAGCAACCATGGATCGGCCAGCGCCTGCTTCATTCCCAGCGAAACGCGCCGGTCGCTCGGCTTGATGTCCAGCACCACCACGTCCACTTCTTCGCCCGCCTTCACCACCTTCGACGGGTGCGTCGGCTTCTTCGACCAGCTCATCTCCGTCACGTGCACCAGTCCTTCGATGCCCTGTTCCAGCTCGACGAAGGCGCCGTAATCCACCACGCCGACTACCTTGCCCTTGTACTTGCCGCCCGCGGGATACCGCTCCGCTGCGTCCACCCACGGGTCCTTGGTCAACTGCTTCAGGCCCAGCGAGACCCGCTGCTTGTCCTTGTCAAACTTCAAAATCATTACATCGATTTCCTGCTCCGGCTTGACCATGTCGCTTGGATGGCGCACGCGTCCCCAGCTCAGGTCCGTCAGGTGCAGCAACCCGTCGATTCCGCCCAGGTCCACGAAGGCGCCGTAGTCCGTCACGTTCTTCACCGTGCCGTGCACCACTTGCCCCTCGGTCAGCTTCTCCATCAACTCCGCGCGCTTGGCATGCAGCTCTTCCTCCAGCAACGCCCGCCGGCTCACCACCACATTCCCGCGCCGCCGGTTCAGCTTCGTGATGCGCACCTGCACTTCCTGCCCCAACAGGCCGTCCAGGTTCGCCGTCGGCCGCAAATCATATTGCGAACCCGGCAGGAACGCGCGCACGCCCACGTCCACCACGAGCCCGCCCTTGATCCGGTCCACCACCTTCGCGGTGATCGTTTCCTTGGCCTTGTACTGTGCGTCAATCTTCTCCCACGTCCGCCGGCGCAGCACCTTCTGGTACGTCAGTATGACGAACCCGTCCTTGTGCTCTCCCGTGCGCTGCACTTCAATCGTCGCGTTCGGATCCGGCCTCGGGATCTCCGTCTCCGTGAACTCCACGGCCGGAATCAGGCCCTCGGTTTTTCCGCCGAGGTCCACCACCACGCCCTGTTCCGTGTACGCCACCACCCGCACTTCAATAATTTCGTTTTGCGCCGCGGCTTCCTGCGGCTCGCTGTACTGCTCGATCAGCTTGCTCATCTCTTCCGCGCCGGCGGCCTCTTCGGCTGCTGCTGCCGCCTCGGAGTCTGCCACTGCCGCTTGCGCGTGCGCTTCCGCCGTCGCGTGGACTTCGTCAGCCTTCACGTGCTCAATGGGCGCAGGCGTATCCGGCGTGCCGCTCGCCGCGGCCGCTTCTGTCACGGACGGTTCGGCCGGGGGCGTCTCCGCGCTGGGCTTCGCTTCTTCGTTTGGGGTGTTCTCGCTGGCTTGGGTTGCTGCGGTTCCTGTTGCGGAAGATTCGGGGTTATCGTGGTCAGAAAACATGATCAATCGCCTCCGGGATTTCTATCCCTGTTTTTGTCGAGTCAATCCTTGCTGAATCCCTACCAGGGTGATGCAAGGAGGGTTACGACGGGGCAGTACAGAATGATTGGACTGCTTCGCAGTAACTCGTTAGCTTTCACTTGGATGCCGCGAACAAAGCTGTACGCCGCACCCCACCTGCCTATAAGGATACCCGCCACCCCCACCCCTGTCAATCAATGGGAATCTTCCTTCGTCGGCAATCGGGACGTCAGTTCGCTTAGGAGTTTTGCTGCCCGCTTGGGTTCACCCGGGAGATTCTCGCCACGCTGTGCGCAGTATTGCAGATACTTCTCCACGCTAGGATTAGTATCGCCCCATTCGGATCGGATTCGCCGAATCTTGAGGGCCATCTCCTTGAGATGTGCCGCCTCTTCCCAGCGCAAGTATCGCGTGGCCTCAGGATTGTCATTTTGTCCGAAGAGGCCCCATCTTCTCCGCTCAGCGCATTCCTGAAGGCAAACGATCAGTAGTGGCTCAAAATCCCTCTCCAACTCTTCCAGTCGTTGCGTCCTAGCTATCTTTCTCATTTACGCCCTTGCCCGCCCTGCGTGGCCCTTGTAGTAACGGCGAAAGTCAGGCGCAGAGATAATCACGGTCCTACAAATCTCATATAACCGCGACCTCGTCCGATCACTAATCCGATCACTTAACGAATCCTTGTGGACAACAACTGGCCGCCCCGCTGAATCCCTTACAGGTTCTTGCTTAGTTTCAGGTTCGTCTAGGTAGTTGGTTGTGATAATCGTGCAGCGTCGATTGCTCAAGTCGCGCGAGCCATCTACATAACGTTTGTTCAAGATATATCCGACTATGTCCCTAACCCAATCTGATGGTTTGATGACTCCTAAGTCGTCGATTACCAATACCTCTGTGTTCAAGACCGGATCAAGAATCTTGATTTCGGATGCCTCGCTCTCTGCTCGATAACTTGCCTGAACTTCCCGCAAGAGCGCGCCGTATTCGCAGAAACAGCCACTGTGTCCTCGTCTTACGAGTTCCTTTAGGGCAGCGATTGCGAGATGGGTTTTGCCGACGCCAGGTCCCCCCATCAACAACAGTCCTCTGTCATCCACGCCGGGATAGTCCCTCACAAAGCTCTGCACGATAACCTTCGCCTGTTTCATCGATTCTGCATGGATTGATGTCCAAGGACCGACATCCGCTAAGTTCGTCTCGTAGCTTTCAAAATCACAGTATTGATACTTTTTCGGAATCCGCGCCCGCTCCATCACCAAGCCGGCGCGCTCTTCTATTCCGCATTCGCACGCCACCGCAACGCTGCCCGGCGTGCCATCCTTCCGCGCCACCAACTTCCATCCCGTCCCTCTGCAAACCGCGCAATCTTCTCGAGCCATGTTTCCCTTGTAGTGGCCGGTCTTTAGACCGGCTCTTGTAGCGCAGGGCGAATCTCCGAGCCCTGCGGCCATTCGCTCTGCGCTCTTTCGCCAGCCGCCATCATACGTCCCAATTTGCACCGCCACAATTGGCCTGCCCTGCGGAAATCTGTGCACAAAAACAAAAACGCCCCGATCAAGTCGGGGCGCTACTTACAACTTAAGACTGAAAACTCACCACTTCCTCTATCTTCCCACCCGCGGCACCGCTTTCACAATCGCTGTCCTTGGCGCTTTCTCTTCCGTCCGTGCCATCCGCGACAACTCCTGCTGCACCACGTGCGCAAATTCGCCCATCTGCCGTTCCATCTCGATCATCTTCTCCCGCATATTCAAGATGATCTCGATTCCCGCCAGGTTCACGCCCATGTCTCGCGCCAGCGTCAAGATCACGTCCAGCCGCTCCAGATCGGAGTCCGTGTACAGCCGCGTGTTCCCCTGCGATCGCGACGGCTTCAGCAAGCCCACGCGCTCGTACAAGCGCAGCGTCTGCGGGTGCAGTTTGTATAGCTCCGCCACCGCGCTGATCATGTATCCGGCCTTGGCTCGCTTTTTGGATTTAAGTGGCATGTGCGTCAAATGTTCTTAGTTTTCAGTTTTAAGAATTAAGTAAAACCAACCGCCGAAGACTCGCTTAAAACATAAAACTCAATACTCGCAATTTTCTCCATCGCCGAGGCCTTATCTAAAACTTACAACTTATTCCTTACAACTGCCTCACACCCCCGCCTTCCCAAACAAGTCCTTCCGCGGATCCGCTGGCGCAATTTCTTCCAGTTCCTTCATCAAGTGCCGCACTCGCTCATCAGTCGGCTCCGGCACAATCACCTGGATCTCCACGTACTGATCCCCGCGCGCCCCGCTCTTTCCGTGCGGTACGCCCTTTTCCTTCAGTCGCAATGTGCTTCCGCTATTCGTGCCCGGAGGAATCCGCACCAGCGACCTCCCGTCAATTGTCGGTACTTCGATCTTCCCGCCCAGCGACGCCTCCGGCACCGTTACCGGCACCTTCGTGTACAAATCATTGCCCCGCCGTTCGAAATACGGGTGTGGCCGCACCACCACCTGCAAGTACAAATTGCCCGGTGGCGCGCCCATCGTGCCCGCATTGCCTTTTCCAGGCACTCGCACGCGTCCGCCGTTCGCCACGCCTGCCGGGATGCGCACATCAATCGTTTCCGTTCGCCGCACGCGCCCTTCGCCGCCACACGTCCGGCACGGCGTCCGCAACTTGCCTGTGCCGCCGCAGCGGCTGCACGGCACGTTGAACCGCATCTTCCCCGCGGTCTGCTGGACGGACCCGCTTCCATTGCACGTTGGGCAGGTCTGCGGCGATCCCACCGCTCCCGTCCCGTGGCACGTCTCACACGCATCCATCCGCGTGATCTGCAGTTTCTTCACCGCGCCGCGCACCGAGTCCCAGAAATCAATCTCGATCTGGTATTCCAGGTCGCCGCCGGGTTCTTCCTCCGGCTCCATCGCTGCCGCGCCGCGTCGCCCGCCGAAGAACTGGCCGAACAAATCCCGGAAACTCGAGCCGCCGCTCGGCTGCCCGCCAAAATCGAATCCGCCAAAATCGAAATTTACGTTTCCGGCGCCAGCATCCGTTCCACCGCCATATCCGGGCGGGGGCGCATTGTCGCTGTAGAAGCCGTACTGGTCGTACATCTCCCGCTTCTTCGTGTCGGACAGCACGTCGTACGCTTCCTGCAACTGCTTGAATTTTTCTTCGGATGATTTATCGCCGGGATTCAAATCCGGGTGATACTTCCGCGCCAGCTTGCGAAAGGCCGTGCGAATCTCCTTCGCCGTCGCTTTTCGCGGCACCCCCAACTGTTCGTAGTAATCCTGTTTTGAACTAGTCGGCATGAATCTCTGTGTAGTGGCCGGTCTTCAGAGACCGGCCTTATTCTTTATCTCGTGCGCACGGCCACTTCTTGCCGCGCCCCCGCCTGTGCCTGCCAGTACAAGGCCCAGTCACCAGTTATTCTTACTTAATACTTAGTACTGAAAACTGATAACTGCCCCTGCTCAATTCGGCTTCTTGTTCTCACGCACGTCCATGCGGGAAGAGGAAAAACCAAACCGCAGTCCTTTCTCTTCCCACTTAGAACTTACAACTGAAAACTTACAACTCTCTCAGTTCGGCTTCTTATTCTCGTCCACGTCCACGTATTCCGCGTCGATCACATCGCCGGGCTTCCCGCCCTGCGCGCTCCCGCCTGTGGGCCCAGGCCCCGCACCCGCGCCTGCCGCCCCTGCTTGCTCGGCGCCGCCGGCCGATTGCGTCTTCTTGTACAGCTCTTCCGCCATCTTGTGCAGCGTCTTCTCCACGTTTTCGGTCGCGGAGCGCAGCCGTGCCACGCCACCTTCGTTCATCGCCTTCTTTGCATCTTCGATCGCCTCCTCGGCGTGCTTCACGTCGCCTTCCGGCAGCTTGTCGCGATTCTCGCGGATGGTTTTCTCCGCGTGGTACACAATCCCATCCAGCCTGTTACGCGCCTCCACCTCTTCCATGCGCTTGCGGTCATCTTCGGCGTGCGATTCCGCTTCCGTGCGCATTTTCTCGGCTTCGTCTTTCGTCAACCCGGTCGAAGCCGTGATGGTGATCTTCTGCTCCTTGTTCGTGGCTTTGTCCTTCGCGCTCACGTTCAAGATGCCGTTCGCGTCGATGTCAAACGTCACCTCAATCTGGGGCACGCCCCGCGGCGCCGGTGGAATGCCGTCCAGTTTGAACGTTCCCAAAGACCGGTTGTCCTTCGCAAACTTCCGTTCACCCTGCATTACGTGGATTTCCACGCCCGGCTGGTTGTCCGAAGCAGTAGAATAGGTCTCCACCTTGCGCGTGGGTATCGTGGTGTTCCGCGGAATCTGCACGGTCATCACGCCGCCCAGCGTCTCCACGCCCAGCGACAATGGCGTCACGTCCAGCAGGAGAATGTCCTTCACCTCGCCTGCCAGCACTGCGCCCTGAATCGCCGCGCCTACGGCCACCACTTCATCCGGGTTCACGCCCTTGTGCAGCTCTTTCCCGCCAAAGAACGTGCTCACCATCGATTGCACCTTCGGAATACGCGTCGATCCGCCCACCAGCACCACTTCCTGGATGTCTTGCGGCGACATCTTCGCGTCTTCCAGCGCCTGCTGCACCGGTCGCATCGAGCGGTCCAGCAGGGGCTTCATCAACTCTTCCAGCCGCGTTCGCGTCAGCTTCTGCTGCATGTGGATCGGGCCGCTCGGGCCCGCGGTGATGAACGGCAGGTTGATCTCTGTCTCCATCATCTGCGAAAGTT
>Ga0326727_10000910_pt1 | contig 115508 bp, 106 predicted proteins | sample MB2enrmetagenome_FD_207643 | JGI IMG/M metagenome (GOLD analysis project Ga0326727, IMG submission 207643) | Lab enriched peat soil microbial communities from McLean, Ithaca, NY, United States - MB29MY | ecosystem: Environmental > Terrestrial > Soil > Wetlands > Peat | place: USA: New York... | reverse complement strand
GTTCTTCTCCAAGATGGCGCGATCGATGCTGCGTCACATCCGGGTCGCTTCCAAGGCCGAACTCAAATCCCGGATCATGGCATACCTTGATGACGTCAACAGCGAACCGGTCATCCATACCTGGACCCACAAGATCGGCGAGGCAGCGTGATACGAGTCGGTCCTTGGAAACGCTGTACTAGGCTCGCATCCGGGCGATCAGGGGGGCAGTTCGTCATCCGCATCAGGCGGCACGTCGGGCGTGCGATCGAGAACGCGCAAGGCTTCCGCCACATCGGCCCGGGCCGCGCGCTCCCGCACGTCACGCAAGCCGCGGCGGTGGCCAACACCCTCGGTGATCAGTGACACGAGACGCTGATTGACGGAAACCTTTTCCTCGGCCGCCGCTTCCTTGGCCTGCACGAGAATATGGTCGGGAACCCTCAGCGCAAATCCGCTCATCATGGCCTCTTTTTATTCAACACCGGCGAGCGCCGCCGAATACTTCACCTCCCGTTGACCCGTCCGCAAATCCGCGGCTGACTGCCCGGGCCAACGAGGAAACCACCATGCAGATGAAGGCCGCCGTGCTGCGCGAACAGGGCAAGCCGCGCCCCTACGCCGTCAGCCAGCCGATGACGATCGAGACCGTCGATCTCGATCCGCCCGGCCCCGGCGAGGTGCTGTATAAGATCATCGGCGCCGGCCTCTGCCATTCGGACCTCTCGACCATCGAGAACCTGCGTCCGCGCAAGCTGCCAACCATCCCCGGCCATGAGGCCGCCGGCATCGTGGAGGCCATCGGCCCGGGTGTCACCGGCCTGAAACCGGGCGACCACGTCGTCAGCGTTTTCGTGACAAGCTGCAACGACTGCCGTTACTGCAACGGCGGGCGGCCGAATTTGTGCCAAAGCTCCAACGCCTCCCGCTCCGCCGGCACGCTGATTTCCGGCGCCCGCCGCCTGTCGCTGAACGGGCAGCCGATATACCATTACAGCGGGCTGTCGGTGTTCGCGCAGTATGCGGTGGTGTCGTCCAACGCACTGATAAAAATCCCCGATGACGTGCCGCTGGAGGACGCGGCGATCTTCGGCTGCGCCGTCGTCACCGGTGTCGGCGCGGTGCTCAACACCGCTCAAGTGCCTCCCGGCGGCCGGATGGCGGTCGTCGGCCTGGGCGGTGTCGGCATGAACGCCCTGCTCGGCGGCGTGGTCGCGGGGGCGGAGCGGATCGTCGCGGTGGACCTCAACGCCGGAAAGCTGCGGCTGGCGCGGGAGCTTGGCGCCACCGACACCTTCCTGGCCGCCAACGCCGATGTGGTAGAAGACATCCGCGAAGCGACCGGCGGCGGGCTGGACTATGTGATCGAGACCGCCGGATCGATTCCGGCGATGAACCTGGCCTATGGCATTGCGGCACGCGGCGGCACGGTGGTCAGCGCCGGGCTTCCCGCCTCCACGGCGACGTTCTCCTATCTCCACGCCGCCCTGGTGAGTGACGGGAAAAGCATCCTGGGATCCTACATGGGCGGTTGTGTACCGAAACGAGACATTCCGCGCTTCATCGCGCTGTACCAACGTGGCAAACTGCCTGTGCAAAGATTACGCACGGGAACCATCTCCTTTGACCAGATCAACCAGGGCTTCGATCTCCTGTCCGACGGCTCGGTCCTCCGGCAGGTGCTTCTCCCGCACGGGTGAGGTGCCCGGCTCCCCGCGCCCCCCGTCATGGCCCGGCCTGTCCGGACCACCTATCGCGGCACGTGCTTGTGGCGGTGGCCCGGACAGGCCGGGCCATGACGGGGGGCGGGAGACGACCGCATGAGCACCTACCTCGTCACCGGCGGCGCCGGCTTCATCGGCTCGCATCTGTGCGAGGCCCTTGTCGCCCGCGGCGACCGCGTCTGCGTGATCGACGACCTGTCCACCGGCCACCGCCATAACCTGCCCCCCAGCGTCCCGCTGATCGTCGGCGATGTCGCGGACCCGGCCGCCGTCGCCGAGGCAATCGATGGTGTGGACGGCTGCTTCCACCTCGCCGCCATCGCCTCGGTCGAGAAAGGTGTCACCGACTGGCTCGGTACCCATCGCGCCAACATCACCGGCACCATCACCGTCTTCGACGCGATCCGCCGCCAGGGCAGCCGCATTCCGGTGGTCTACGCCTCCTCCGCCGCCGTCTACGGCGACGCCGCCACCGTGCCCATCGCCGAAACCGAGCCGCGCACGCCGCTGTCGGCCTACGGCGCAGACAAGTACGGTTGCGAACTTCACGCCCGCGTCGCCAGCCACGTCCATGGCATTCCCACCGTGGGCTTGCGCTTTTTCAACGTCTACGGCCCCAGGCAGGACCCGAAATCGCCCTACTCCGGCGTGATCTCGATCTTCTGCGAGCGGATCGCCGCGGGCGCGCCGATAAACATCTTCGGCGACGGCGGCCAGACGCGAGATTTCGTCTATGTCGCCGACGTGGTCGCCGCCCTGCTCGCCGCCATGGCGCTGCGGCCACCGAATGCGCCGGTCTTCAACGTCTGCACCGGCGTCCCGACCTCGGTGCAGGCGCTGGCGGCGCTGATCGCCGATCTGGCGGGGAAGAAGCTGGATGCGCACACCCGGCCGCCGCGGGCGGGCGAAATCCGGCATTCGCTGGGTGTTCCGGATCTGGCCGACACGGTTCTTGGCCTGACGGACCGGGTGAAGCTGCGCGACGGCCTCGGGAAGGTGCTGGCCTGGATGCGACAGGCGGCATTGTAACCGCGCATGAAGTCCATCATTCTATCGCTGGCGATGCCCCCGACCGGCTTCGTCACCCTGATCATCATCGGCCTGCTGCTGCGCGGCCGCTGGCACCGCTTCGGCCGCCGGCTGGCCCTGGCGGCGACGATCGGTCTTTTGCTGCTCAGCCTGCCGATCGTGTCCCACACGGCGCTCGTGGCGCTGGAAACCGGCCTGCCAACGACACCGGCCGCCGAACACCCGCCGCAGGCCATCATCGTGCTGGGCGCCGAAGTACTCCGTGATCGCCACGAGCCGCTCGGCACGCGCCCCGGGCTGCTGACCCTGGATCGCCTCCGCGCCGCCGCTGCCCTGCAACGCAGCACCGGCCTGCCCGTCCTGGTGACCGGAGGAACGACCGAATCCAACACCGCGGCCGTCGGCCTCGTCATGGACCGCACCCTGCGCGACGATTTCAGGATCCCCGTGCGATGGGTGGAGGCCCAATCCCGCGATACCCGGGAAAACGCGCTGTTCAGCACGGACATCCTGCGCGCCGATGGCATTACGTCGGTCTACGTGGTGACCAGTGCCTGGCACATGAAGCGCGCGTTGGTCGCGTTTGAAGGCACCGGCCTGACAGTCACCGCCGCGCCGACGCCGCCTGAAGGGATGTCGCAGCCGAGCTGGACCGAGTTCCTGCCGCACGCGTCCGCCTGGCAAACCGCCTACTTCGCACTGCACGAATGGATCGGCCTGATCTGGTACCGGCTGCGCTGACGCCGTGCGCATCGAGACCTTCGCATCTGTGGCAGAGCTGCCGCCTGGCGCGCAGCGCCTGCTTGCCGCCACGGACGGCCCGTTCGCCGGACGGCCGTGGTGGGACGTGGTGCTGTCGGACGCCATGCCGGATGGGGCCGAGGCATGCTTCGTCACGGTGCGTTCGGGCGACGATTTGCTCGCCCTGGTGCCGATGCTGCGGCGCCGCGGGAGGTTGGACAGTCTGACCACGCTCTACACCTGCACATACACGCCGTTGCTGTCAGTCGGGCTGGACCGTCCGGCACGGGTCGCTGCCATGGCGGCTTTCGCCCGCTTTTGCCGCGGTAGCGGCGGCGGCGTGAGCCGACTCGATGCGCTGCCGGAGGAGTGGGACGGCCTGCCCGGGCTGCTCGAAGGCGCCCGCAACGCCGGGTTGCGGGTGCTGCAATTTGAACATTTCGGCAACTGGTATGAAGCGGTTCGGGGCCTGGACTGGCCCGCCTATCTGCTCGGCCGCCCCGGCGCGTTGCGGGAAACCATTCGCCGGCGCCTGCGGCGCGCGGAGAAACTGCCGGATGCGCGGTTTGCCCTGCTCACCCGGGAGGAGGAGATGGACGCGGCGGCGGAGGCGTTCGAAGTGGTCTACCGCCGCAGTTGGAAGCAGCCGGAACCCTACCCGACCTTCAACGTGGCGCTGATGCGGGCGATGGCCGGTGCCGGCACCCTGCGCTTCGGCCTGTGGTCCATCGGCGGCCGGCCGGTGGCGGTGCAGGTCTGGGTGGTGACGGCGGGCCGCGCCATCGTGCTGAAGCTGGCGCATGACGAGGCGTTCAAGGGGCACTCGCCGGGCACGGTGCTGACGGCCCTGATGCTGCGGGATCTGCTGGACCGCGAGCACGTGACGGAGATCGATTTCGGCCGCGGCGACGACGCTTACAAAAGGGAGTGGGCGTCGCGGCGGCGGAGGCGGATCGGGGTTCTGCTGGTCGATCCGTGGCGGATATCCGGGATGGCGGCCCTGCTGCGCCACGCTGCCGGCCGGGCGCGGTTGGCGATGCGACTTAGCCACGCCCGGGACTAACCGTTCCACGGGGCAATGTCCCCTACACTGTCATGGCCCGGCTCGTCCGGGCCACCTATTTCAGCACCCTGCCGCGACAAATGGCCCCGGATAAGGGCCATGACGATGTTGCACGGTCTGTCGCGTTTCCAGTCGGCCTAAAGCCCGGGAGACGACGGTCGCCGGGGACAGCCACGGTCAGGGCCGTTTGCGCCGGCGGCGGAGCGCCGCAACGCCGGCAACGCTTGCAAACAGCACCACGATCGACGGCGGCTCGGGGATATTCAGCGACGTCAACCCGTTGAAGGTCTGGCCTATGCCGGCAAAAGTCCCGAAATCATCCGAGAACACAGTCAGCGAAGAGTTCAGGAAGCCATAACTGCTGCTTGTGACCTTCATCGGCATGCTCACCGTCGCGCCCGCCGGCGCCCCGGCCGCGCCGATCGGCGTGGCGACGCTGTAGGACTCGATCGTCTTGCCGGCCGGGACCGAGGCCGCGGGATCGGTCGCTGCGACACGCAACGCCTGATAGACCGTCAGCGAACTGGCACCCTGCACCGTGGCGAGCGCCGTTGCGCCGCCGCCGGGACCATGCTTTGAAAGCGCCCGGAGCGAGCGGCCGGAGGTGCCGGTTGCGTTGTTTATGAAAACGCTGGACCGCATCAGGCTGACGGAGCGCCGGGCGAGAGCGGCTGACTCCTCGGCGCCGGCCAGACTCGCCCCGGGCGCCGCTGCGCCATTCCCCCATCCCGTGTCGCGCGATCCCGCGGCCGCCGTGCTCCAGGATGAGAAGCGGATAACAACGCCCGCGGCTCGGTGAACCCCGGAGGCGGCGGAACCATCGGCGCCGGCGAAACTGTCGGTGACCATGACGCTGGCGGAAACCTCACGCACCTCCGGGGGCACCGTATAACTGCCGCTGAGATTGTCCGGTGTCGCCGTGGTTGGCTGAATGCCGCCGCTGCCGAAGACGCCGGCGGAGGCATCGAACCGCGGTGTGGACAGGCCGCCGGCCACCCGGGTCACCAGATCCTCCGCAGCGAAGGACGGTCCGCGCTCCAGTCTCTCCGGGCCGCCGATTGATTGGGTGGCGACGGCATCCCAGGGAAGTGCACACGCCGGCCGGCCGTCGGCCAGGTGAAGAATGAACACGGCAGCCGCAAGGGATAAAAGTGCTCTCAAATCGGATCCCGAACCTGCGCGATGGCGCCGGGCGCCTTTTAGCAACGGCACCTGATTTTTTAAACAGAATTGTTGGTCATCTGCTATCATCGGATTTTTGCCCGGCACGAACCTTAGCAAGCGCTTCCTGCGCCTTCCTCAGCAGCAACCGGGGCGACCGGAACGGACCGGCCTCCACCCAATGTTGCGGGTAGGCATGATCGCCAAGGCTGCGCTTGTAGCGATCGTCCCCGGCAAGAAAATCATACCTGTCATAGCCCTGCTCCAACGCGTCCTGGATCGCCGCGCGGTGACACGTCAGTCCCGGTTTCGCCGGACTCCCGGGATGCCCGTAATTGAAACCGCTCTGGTAGGCGCACATCCGCCGCCGAAACGAGAAGCCGTATAAAACACCGATGATGGTCTTGCCGCTTGAGATTCGCAGGATCGAGGCTTCCCCGCGCGGCAGCGCCTCGGCAATCAGCGCCTCATGGAACCGGCGGAAAAAGGGCGTTGCAAAGCTGCCGGGCAGGCCGCGCGCGGCCCAGGTGGCCTGGTGCAGCCGTTCCAGTTCATCCAGCATCCGCAGCGCGACCGCGTAGCTATCCGCCCGCTCCGTCTCGATCGATCCCTCCCGCTCATAAAACCGCGCCGATCGGCCGATCTGTTCGCGGGTGTTGGCGCTGCGCGTGGCCAGGTAGTTGCTGCCACTTTGGCGAATCCGAGCCAGATCGAGGGCGGGCGATGACCGGATCCGGCGCACCCAGACCAGGTCCGCGGCTCGCCGGACCGCCGCCAGGGTTTCATGGTCGATGCCGGACAGGATCAGGCGGTGGCGCAGTGCAACCGCCCGCAGGCAGGCGGCGGTGAGTTCCCCGGCCCGGCCCGCTTCCGCCAGTACGCCGTTCTGCTCGATAAATGGACAATCCAAATCGGCTCGCCCGCTTTCACCGAGGTGCAGGTCCGGCGGCGCGAAACGGCGGCGGACCCGGTTGAACAGCGCCAGCGCGACGGTCCGGCCGCCTTCGGTCGCCTCCACCAGCACCGGATCGGTGAACCGCTCCGCTGCCAGGCAGCCATACCAGGTCCAGCTTTGAAAGAACGAACAATCGGCGCGCTGCTCCAGGTCGCGCCAGCGGCGGCCGAGCGCGGCGAAGTCATCGACCCCGGAGATGACGACCAAGGTCACGGTGCGGCGGCGGACCCGCGCCACAACGCGCCATGCGCGGCGAACATCGCGGCCTGGTCGAAGTCGCGCCTTGACTTGGCCAGGTTCGCGCCGCCGATGCGCCGCCGCAGTTCGGCATTGCCTGCAAGTGCGGACAGCGCTGCACCCAATGCCCCATCGTCCATCGGGACGATGAACGCCGCATTCTCCGCCGACACCATCAGGCGGACATCCCCGACGTCTGTGGAAACGACCGGCAACCCGCTGGCCATGGCCTCGATCACCGACAGCGGCATCTGCTCGGTGTCGGAGGACAGTACAAACAGGTCGAAACGCGCATAGAAATCCGGCGTGTCCTGCCGGTAGCCGGCGAAGGTCACGCGATCCGCCATGCCCAGCGCCCGGCCGAGGTCCGTCAGCGACGCGCGCTCCGGCCCGTCGCCGACAATGACCAGCCGGCAGCCGGACAGCGGTGCCGCGGCGCGCAGCAGGCGGGCAACGTTCTTCTCCGGGCGCAGCGCCGCCACCGTGCCGATGACCGTCTCCCCTGCCCCGCGCTGCGTGCCCGCGGCGGCCGCGGCGAAACGGCCGAGGTCGATCCCGTTCGGCACATACCGGATCATCCGCTGCGGCAATTTCCACACATCGCCGGCGATGCGCACGAGCGAGCGGGACGGCAGCACCACCGGCGTGCGGCCGAGCGCCAGCCGGCGGATCAGCACGCGGCGCGGAATCCGGGCGGAGCGCTCCTCCGGCCCGAAACCATCCACCATGTGCAGGTGGCGGGTGACGGGAAGCAGGTTGGCCAACGCGAACTCAATGGCGCCCCAGTTGCAGGTCACCAGCACATCCGGCCGCCATGCCTGCAACAGGCGCCTGTAGCGCCGCGCGTTAGCGAACATGGCATTCTTCGGGGCGGCAACCGTGGGAAAGGTGACGTCGAGGTCGGCGCGCAGAAAATCCCGGCATGCCGCGTTGCCATCCAGAGACACCACGATATGCCGGAACGCCTGGCCGAAATGGTTGGCGATGGCGGCAAAGCGCACCTGCGCGCCGCCCACCGCGAAGGTGGGAAACACATGGGCGACCAGCGGCGGGTCATTCTGTCCGGCCGAGCGTTCCAACTTGACTTGCCCCGCACCTTCCGCCGACAGATTTGCCAATGAACCGCCTTTGCAATAGCGCAACCGCTTTCGTCACCGCAATGCTTTGCGCATTTCCGGCGGCCGCCCGGATTCTGGAGGTCGGCCCGGGGCGGGACCTGGCGCTACCGAGCCAGGCGGCAGCGCTCGCAGTCAGCGGCGACTTCATCCGGATCGATCCCGCCATCTACGCCGATTGCGCGGTCTGGCGGGCGTCCCGGCTGGTGATCGAGGCGACCGGTCCGGGCGTGGTGCTGTCCGGGAAGATCTGCCAGGAAATGGGCATCTTCGTCATCGCGGGGAACGACGTTACCGTCCGCGGCATCACCTTCGCCGGCGCCACGGTGACCTGGCACAATGCCGCGGGCATCCGCGGCTCAGGCCGCAACCTGACGGTGGAGCACTGCCGCTTCCTCGACAACGAGAACGGCATCCTGGCAGGCGGTCCCCCGGACAGCGTGCTGCGCATCACCGACAGCGAGTTCGCCGGCAACGGCGCCTGCCTGGGCGCCTGCGCCCACGGCGTCTACGCGGGCGCGCCCATCTTCCTGCTGGACATCGAGCGCTGCATCTTCCGCAACACCCGCACCGCACATCATATCAAGTCGCGCGCCCTCAACACGATGATCGTCAACAGCCGGATCGAGGACGGGCCGGACGGGACGTCGAGCTATCTGATCGAGACTCCGAACGCCGGCAACCTGCTGGTGCAGGGAAACGTGCTGGAAAAAGGGCCGCTCAGCAGCAACCCACGGGTGGCCATATCGATCGGGGCCGAGGGCGTGACCAACCCGACGAACCGCCTGATCATCCGCAACAACGTGTTTCGCAGCGACCTGCCCGGGCGGACCGCGTTCGTGCGCAACAGCAGCGCCGCGCCGGTGGTGCTGGAGGAAAACGCGATCAACGGCGACGTGGAAGTTTTGCAGACGCCATCGGGCGGGGTTTTCGGGCGCTGATCCGGCAGCGTTATTATGGCGGCCGGTTGGGGGCGGCCGTGCTCAGCCTTCCGGCTTGAACCGGTAAACCTCCGTTCCGCCGGGGAATGTGCCGGCGCGAATGTCGGACGCGTATTGCGCCGCGGCGCCGCCGATGGCGGATCGCAAGTCAGCGTAGCGGCGGACGAATTTCGGCGTGCGCTCGAACAGGCCGAGCATGTCGTCGCTCACCAGGATCTGGCCGTCGCAGGCGGCCGACGCTCCAATGCCGATGGTCGGGGCGAGGACGCTGCGGGTGATCTCATCGGCGAGGGTCTCGGCCACCCCCTCCACGACGATCGCGAAGCAGCCGGCCTCATCGGCCGCCCGCGCCTCGGCCAGCACGCGGGTGCGCTCGTCCGCGGTCCGGCCCTTGGCCTTGAACCCGCCATCGACGTGGACCGCCTGGGGGCGCAGGCCGACATGGCCCATCACCGGCACGCCGCGCTGCACCAGGAACGAGATGGTGGGCGCGAGCGCCTCGCCGGCTTCGATCTTGACGGCCTGGCAGCCGGTTTCCTGCATCACCCGGACGGATGATAGGAAGGCTTGCTCCGGCGAGGCTTCGAACGAGCCGAAGGGCAGATCGACGACGACCAGCGCGCGGGACGAACCCCGCACCACGGCCCGGCCGTGCAGGATCATCATCTCCAGCGTCACCGCGGTGGGTGTCGGCAGTCCGTGGACGACCATGCCGACGCTGTCGCCCACCAGCAGGACATCGACATGCGGGTCGAGCAGGGCGGCAACCGGCGCGGTATAGGCGGTCAGGCAGACGATTTTCGCGCCGCCCTTTTGCGCGCGGATGGCGGGCACGGTGATACGGCCGGGGCGCTGCTGGTTCGGCATTTCGCTGGATCTCCAGGATGGTGCGTACCCGGATTCAGGCCCGGGGGCAACCTTGCGCCCTGGCATCAGGGCGGGGTCTGCCCGAGGATGAGCGCGCCGTTGGCAACGCGAGGCGGGGCGGAAGGCGGGATTTTCGAACACGGATGAACGTGGATAAACGAGCGGCTTGCTGCGCAACCACCGCGACGCGACCCGGAAGACCGAGGCGCTGTAATCAGCCTACATCGCCTTTATCGGCGTCCCCGGAGGCGGCTGGCTGTGCAAGAAAGCAAGATGTAACACGGATTTCCACGGACTAAGGGCACGGATTACACTGAAATCGGCCAGCCGGGCCCGGCATCGCGGCGACCCGTTGCGGCTGCAAGGCCTTCCGCGCCTGCTGTTGCGAGCGCAAAGATCAGGGATTCAAGCGGCGGCACAACCGAAGCACCAGGCTCTCGGTATGATCCGTGCGCTTAATCCGTGGAAATCCGTGTTACAGCTTTTCTTGCCTTATCGCGGCGAGGAATAAGCCGTTTCGCATCGGCTCGGGCATGGCTGGTTCCTCCTTCCGCGTTGGCTGCAAAGCTTGCGCGGCCCCGGACTTCCGGCAAGGGTGACGCCACCTGAAACGGAGGCGCGGATGGCGGCCAGCGGGGCGCTGGTGCAGGCCCGATTCGATATCGGCCGGACCGAATCGATCTTGCCTGACGATACCGGGCCGCCTGCCCGCGCGCCAGGCATCCGCGCCAGACACGCCGCCAGCCTGATCGTCTGGCGCATCGAAAACGGCGAGACCCACATGCTGATGGGCATGCGCGGCGCGAAGCATCGGTTCATGCCCAACCGCCTGGTGTTCCCCGGCGGCCGGGTCGATCCCGCCGACATGACGGCGCCCTGCGCGACGGAGATCTCGCCGCGCACCGAGGCCATGCTGCGCAAGAACGCCAATGCCGCCCTCGCCCGCGGCCTTGTTGCCGCCGCCGCGCGGGAATTGCAGGAGGAAACCGGACTGTCGCTCGGCAACCCGCCCCGGCTGGACGCGCTGCACTACCTGGCCCGCGCCGTCACCCCGCCGGGCGAACCGATACGGTTCAACGCACGGTTCTTCGCCGTCGGGGCCGAGCACGTCAGCGGATCGGGCGGCGGCGACGGCGAACTCGAAAACTTGCGCTTCTACGCCATGTCGGAAGCGCTGGGCTTCGACCTTGCCAGCCCCACCCGCAAGGTTCTCGGCCGGCTGGACCTCTGGCTTGCCATGACGGAATCCGAACGGAACGCCGAGACCCGCATGCCCGTGCTGGTCCGCGACCAGGGCTGGCGGATGGAGTAGCAGACCGGCAATTTTATCGCCCTGGAGTGGTATCGGATTTGCTTCGCTTCGGCTGCGTATCCGCAAACCGAGGCACGTTCGATGACCGACCTGCATCTCCTGACCATTGCCCGGGCATCGGCCCTGATCAGGGTCAGGAAGCTCTCCCCGGTCGAACTGACCGAAGCCTGCCTCGCGCGGGTCAGGAGTCTGGACGGCCGCCTGAACAGCCATCTGGTGCTGCTGGAGGAACAGGCTCTGGCCGATGCCGCGCAGGCCGAGGCGGAGATCGCCGCGGGCGGCTGGAAAGGACCGCTGCACGGCATTCCCATCGGCCTGAAGGACGTCTTCAACACCGCCGGCATCCCGACGACCGCCCATTCAGCGCTGTTCAGGGACCACGTCCCGGCCGAAGATGCCTTCACTGTAAGCCTGCTGCGCGACGCCGGTGCCGTCATAACGAGCAAGTTGGCGACTTGGGAATTTGCCATCGGCGGGTCCTCGTTCGACCTGCCGTGGCCGCCGGCGCGCAATCCTTGGGACGTGTCGCTCGATCCGTCCGGATCTTCGTCGGGTTCGGCCGTGGCGGTGGCGGCGGGGTTGTGCCTTGGCGCGATGGGCAGCGACACCGGAGGATCGATTCGCGGCCCGGCGGCGTGGTGCGGCATTGCCGGGCTAAAGCCGACCTATGGGCTGCTGAGCCGGCGGGGGATGCTGCCGCTGTCGTTCTCGCTGGATCATGCCGGCCCGATGTGCTGGACCAGCGAGGATTGCGCGCTGATGCTGCAGGCGCTGGCCTGCCACGATCCGTCGGATCCGGCCAGCGCATCGGTTCCCGCGTGCGACTATTCCGCCGGCATCGGCGCGGGGTTGTCCGGCTTGCGCATCGGCGTGGTGCGGCATTTCTTCGAAGCCGATCTGCTGACGGATCCGGAGACGATCGCTGCGCTGGAGGACAGCGTGGCGGCGCTGACGGACATGGGTGCTGTTGTCGCCGATGTCCGATTGTCGCCATTCGGAACCTACACCGATGTCGGCAGCCTGATCGCCCGCAGCGAATCCTACGCGATCCACCAGCACTGGCTGCGCACCACGCCGGAGCTGTACGGCGCCTTCGCCCGCCACCGCCTGATGGCCGGCGCCTTCGTTTCGGCAGCCGATTACATCAATGCGCTGCGCGAACGGACCCGCCTGATCGCCGAACTGGCGGAGGTGATGAAAACCGTCGATGTGGTTATCTTCCCCACCGCCCGCTGCCCGGCGCGGCCCATCGGCGAGGATTCCATGGCGTCCGGGTTCCAGCCTTTCTTCAACCGGGCGTTCAACGTCACCGGCAGCCCTGCGTTGTCTATATGTAACGGCTTCAGCCAGACCGGCCTTCCGCTTTCGTTACAGATCGGCGGCCGTCCGTTCGAGGAGGCGCTGGTGCTGCAGGTCGGCCACGCGCTGGAGCGCGCGATGGGAACGAGGGGCCGGCGGCCGGTTGTTTCTGATAAGTAAGGTAAAGCAACGTTGACGCCCTCAACCGTCAAGGCCCGGCTCGTCCGGGCCACCTAGGCCAGCACCCTGCCGCGACAGGTGGCCCGGACAAGCCGGGCCATGACGAGGAGGGGCAGCCACCGGATCATCATGCAGGCGGATCGATAGGGCGAAACCCCAATTACCCCCGCCGGAAGACGCACACGCTCTCCAGCCGCGCGGACCAAAGAAACTGGTCGATGGCCCGGGCCGCGTCCAACCGGTATCCCGCGCTGCGCAGCACCCTGGCGTCGCGGCCAAGCGTCGCCGGGTTGCAGTTGACATAGACCACCACCGGAACGCCGGCCGCCGCGATTTGGGAAATCTGCGCCGCCGCCCCGGCATGCGGCGGGTCCAGCACGACGCCCGCGAAACCCGCCAGCTCCTTTGCCGACAACGGCTGGCGGGCGAGGTCGCGTTGCGCCGCCTCGATCCGGCCGGACAGGCCGCCCTGGTTGACCGCCTGCTTCAGTGCCCCGACGGAAGCGGCATCGCCCTCGAATGCCGCGACCCGCACCGCGGCGGCGAGCGCAAAAGTCAGCGTGCCGCAGCCGGCGTACAGCTCCGCCACCCGGGTCTTGCTGTTGATGCGCGCCGGCAGGCCTTGCAGCACGGCCCGCACGATCGCCACCTCGCCTTCCGCCGTGGCTTGCAGGAACGCGCCCGGCGGCGGCCTCACCGTCACGCCGGACAGCGCCGTCACCGGCGGGCGCAGCATGCAGATGGTTTCCGGCACAGCACCCGCCTCGGCGCAGGAGATGCGCGGCAGGTCGTAACGATGGGCGAAAGCCGTCAGCGCGGTGCGATCGTCCAGGTCCAGCGCCGCGTCGGTGCGCAGCAGCATTCCGGGGCCGGAGTCCAGCAGATTGACGACAACCGAAGCCTCGCGCTTCACCGCCCGCAGGCCGCTCAGCAGCGACCGCAGCGGCGTGATCAGCGCCATCAGCACCGGATGCAGCACCAGGCAATCGGTCAGGTCGATCACCTCGGCGGAGCGCGGGCCGTGCAGGCCGAGAATGATCCGCCCGCCGGCGCGGCGCACCGCGAAGTCGATCCGCCGCCGCTCCCCGGGCAGGCCGGGGTGGAACGGCAGCGGGTCAGGCACGGCGAACCCGGCCTGGCGCAGCGCAAAGGACAGCAGTCCGGCCTTCCAGGCGCGATACTCCGCGTCGCGCCAGTGCTGCAGCACGCAGCCGCCGCAGCGGCCGAAATGCTGGCACGGGGGATCGACCCGCGCCTCGCTGGGGTCCTCGATCGTGTCGGCCACTGCGGCCCAGCCGTCGCCGATGGTGCGCAGCGGACGCGCCAGCACCTGCTCGCCCGGTAAGGTCAGCGGCACATACAAAGGTGTGCCGTCAGACAGGCGGCCAACCCCGTCGCCCTCGGCGCCGATGCGGTCGATGCGAACAACCGCCGGCGGCGGGGGTTTGCGGGGTGGGGGCATTCTTCGGCTTTCGTGGCGTTGTAAGAAAGGCCAGGGCGCTGCCCTGGACCCGCCAAGGGCCGGCGGCCCTTGGAACCCATTAAGGGTTTTGGGGGAGAGGGGCTACTCGGACGTACAAACGACCTTGTAGCCCCTCTCCCCCAAAACCCTTATTAGATGGGATCAAAGGGGCCACGCCCCTTTGCGGGGTGAGCATGCCCCTGCGGAGGCAGGGGGGGGCAGCGCCCCTCGCCTTTCTTACCTACGACCACGAAAGCCGAGGAATGACCGACCCCACCGACGAAATCGCCCGACGCCGTACCTTCGCCATCATCTCCCACCCGGACGCCGGCAAGACCACGCTGACGGAGCACCTGCTGCGGGCGGGCGGCGCGATCCAGCTTGCCGGCAACGTCCGCGCCAAGGGCGAACGGCGGCGCACCCGTTCCGACTGGATGGGGATCGAGCGCGACCGCGGCATCTCCGTCGTCACCTCGGTGATGACGTTCGAATACAAGGACTGCGTCTTCAACCTGCTCGACACGCCGGGCCACGAAGACTTTTCCGAGGACACCTACCGCACGCTGACCGCGGTCGATTCCGCGGTGATGGTGATCGACGCCGCCAAAGGCATCGAGGCGCGGACCCGCAAGCTGTTCGAAATCTGCCGCCTGCGCGACATCCCCATCATCACCTTCATCAACAAGATGGACCGCGAGGCGCGCGACCCGATCGAACTGCTGGATGAGGTCGCCTCCACCCTGGCGCTGGACACCTGCCCGGTGACCTGGCCCATTGGCCGCGCCGCGGACTTCGCCGGGACCTACGATTTGCGCAAGCGGGAGATGCATCTTCTGGCCGAACTGCCGAAATCGGACCCGCGGCTGCAGGCGGTGGGCGACGAGGTCGATCTGGTGCGCTCCGCCCTGCCCGAATTCGATCTGGAGAGCTTCAACGCCGGGCACCTGACGCCGGTCTATTTCGGCAGCGCGATCAAGGACATCGGAGTCGCTGATCTGCTTGACGGACTGGCCGAGTACGGGCCGCGCCCGCGGTCACAGCCGGGGGACAAGCGCATCGTCGAAGCCAACGAGCCCGGTCTGACGGCACTGGTGTTCAAGATCCAGGCAAACATGGACCCCAACCATCGCGACCGCATCGCCTTCGCCCGGGTCTGTTCCGGGCGGCTGACTCGCGGGATGCGGCTGAAGCAGGTGCGCACCGGCAAGTCGATCCCGCTGCACGCGCCGCAGTTCTTCTTCGCCCGGGAACGCGAGATCGCGGATGAAGCCTTCGCCGGCGACGTCGTCGGCATCCCCAACCACGGCACCCTGCGCATCGGCGACACGCTGACCGAGGGCGAGGACATCCAGTTCACCGGGGTTCCCTATTTCGCCCCTGAAATCCTGCGCCGGGTGCGGCTGGACGACGCGATGAAGGCGAAGAAGCTGCGTCAGGCGCTGGTGGAACTGGCCGAGGAAGGCGTGGTGCAGTTGTTCCGCCCCCAGGACGGCTCCGCGCCGCTGGTCGGCGTTGTGGGCACCTTGCAGTTGGACGTGCTTCAGGCCCGGCTGGGCGCCGAATACGGCGTCGCGATCGGGTTCGAAACGTCTGCGTTTTCGCTGGCGCGGTGGATTTTCTCCGCCGACAAGGCGGCGCTGGCGAAATTCATCGCCGACAACCGCAATGCGATGGCCGACGACGTCGATGGCGACCCGGTTTTCCTTGCCACATCGGCGTTCATGATGCGGCGGGCGGAGGAGCTGGCTCCGGCGCTGACGTTCCGGGATATTAAGGACATTCGGGCGGACAAGCTGGCGGCGTAAAACCGTTAATCGTCATGGCCCGGCTAATCCGGGCCACCTATCGCGGCAGGGTGCTGAAATAGGTGGCCCGGACGAGCCGGGCCATGACGGCGGCCGGGAAAGGACGGCGGCCCGGCAAACACTCCGGCCCGCCGAACCGCCGCCGCTATAGTCGTCCCGTTACCAGCAGAATAACGACGATCAGCACCACCAGGCCGAGTCCGCCGCTCGGGTAGTACCCCCAGCCGGCGCTGTACGGCCATGTCGGCAGAGCACCCAGCAGCAAAACAACCAGAATGATCAGCAGAATCGTGGGCACGTCCGCCTCCCTTCTACTTGTCCAGCGCTTCCCGGGCGGAATCCTTCACCCCGCCGACGGTGTTCTGCACCTTGCCGGCTTCTTTCTCGGCCACGCCCTCGGCTTCGGTCTTGGCGTCGCCCGTGACCTTGCCGATAGCTTCCTTTATCGCGCCCTTGGCCTGGTGCGCGGCGCCCTCCACGCGATCCTTATCCATGATACGGTCCTTTGATACGGTTCAAGACGATCAAGGCTTGTAGTTCGTGTTCCTGTCGGCCGAATTATCCAGGCTCTTGCCCGCGGCCTGGAGATCCTTGCCGGCGCCCTGCGTCGTGTAGCAGGCCGACAGTAACGGCGCAGCAGCGATCAAGGCCGCCAGCGCCAGAAGCAAACGCGCGTTGTCGCGCATTGATATCCCCTTTCAAAGTTGCAATCGCGGTTTCACGTTGGCGATGAAATGAACGCGGCCGCCGCTCCGGCGTTCATATCGCCCGGGGTTACTTTCTCGTGACGGGACATCTTGGCACGCCGCCGCGAATGCGGTTGACTCGTCACCGGACCCTTTCGGAAAGCGGCGGCACATGGCGGGACTGTATTATGAGCAATTCTCGGTCGGGCAGGAATTCGATCACCCGTGGACACGCACGGTGACCGAGATGGACAACACGCTGTTCAGCACCCTGACGATGAACGTGCAGCCGCTGCACATCGACGCGCAGTTCGCCGCCGGAACCGAGTTCGGCCAGCGCCTCGTGAACTCCATCTTCACCCTCGGCCTGATGGTCGGCATCAGCGTCAACGACACCACCATCGGCACCACAGTCGGCAATCTCGGCTTCAGCGACGTCAAATTTCCCAAGCCGGTGTTCCACGGCGACACGCTGCGCGCGCGCACCAAGGTGCTGGCGATGCGCGAGAGCAAGTCCCGCCCCGGGGTCGGGATCGTCGAGTTCGAGCACACCTGCTGGAACCAACGCGACGAGATGGTGGCGATCTGCAAACGCCAGGCGATGATGCTGAAACGGCCCGCCGCATGACCAGGCCGCCGTCAAAACCCGGCCGCGCGGCGCGGGAGGCCGCGGCGCTGCGGCAGAACCTGCTGAAGCGCAAGGACCAGGTTCGGCGGCGGCAGGAGGCGGCGCAGGCGGATCTGGAGAAATCCAAAGACAAGCCGCCGGACAAAGCTGCCACGGAACCAGAATCTCCCTGAACCGCCGCGACGCTCCGCATGATCGCCGAACGACAGCCAGCGCGAGCCGTTAGCCCGGCAGTTCGGATTTGAGCTTCTCAGCCTGCGGGTTGGTGGCGTGGCCTTCCAGAATCTGCCTGGCATTGACCTGTTTGCGGTAATACGCGACGTCCTCCGCCGTATTCTGGATGATCTCGGCCTTGCTGATGTCGGCAGCGGCGAAGCCGGCGGGCTGGACGGACCACACGATGATATCGCCCCGGGCGGCGGGAGAATGCCCCGGCGCGGAAGCGTTGACGATCGTAAGGCCGTCTCTGCCGTTCAACGAAAAACCGCTGCCGCGGGTGAATTCCGTCAACGCCTTTTCGGTCATCAGGATCATCGCCACCGGCGCCGTCCTGGCGTCACGTGGCCCGTCGATCGACACCCCGCCGATGGACAGGAACACCGGCTCGCTCCAGGGGCCGTCGCTGTCATGCGTCAGCAGCACGCCCTGGCCGCCCGGCCCGCCGACAAGGAACGACCCGTTTACCATTTCAGGTACTATGAAAACGCCTTTTGCCTGCTTCAGGATTGTCTCGAAGCGCGCGTCCGCCATGATCGTGAGCACCGTCTGGGCGGCATGATCGACCAACTGCTGGCCGCCTTCACCGTTCATCGCCCCCGATTGGGCACGCACTGGTCCGGCGCAGACAAATCCCCCGATGGCCAGAGCAGCGATAGGGAGAAGCAAAGACCGAGTCATCGCTAAATCTCCTCTGATGGTCAGAGGAAAACGCGGCCGCAGGTTTCCGGTTCATTACCCCGAGTTCACGTTTCGTGGAGCAGCCAGCGGGCACGATGTTTCAGCGCACCCGCACCGGCACGATCTCCGCCGACAACTGCACCTCATCGCCCAGCCCGTAGTAGGAATGCGCCGATTGCGACAGTCGGCGCAGCACCATGAACAGCCGCAGGCGCAGGCGTTTCACCCAGCCCATGGTGCGCGACGGCAGCAGGTTTTCCAGCGAGATGTAGACGATCCAGCGGTGCCGGTTGGTGGGCAGGGCGATCTTCTTGTGCCGGGCCATCTCCTCCAGCACGCGCTCGACATTGGGTTCCTCCATGAAGCCGAACTGCACTTCCACGCCTATGATGCTGCCCTGGAACCGGTCGCGGTAGAAGACGGTCACCTTATAGCGGTCGTCGTGGATGTACGGCACCTTGCGGTGGGTGACTTCGACGAAGAACAGGTTGCGCGGCAGGATGCCGTGGCGATCCAGCAGCAGTCCCAGCAATGCAGGGGCGCGGTCCGTCGGCGCGCGCACCGGCTTGGGAGCCATCAGAATGGCGTTCCGCTCCATGAACACCTCGCTGTCCCGGTGCAGGCGCACCAGCGCCTCCATCGTCATTGCCGGCCGGGCGGAATAGGCGGCGGAGGTCGCCTTGCGGCCCCACCGCCAGGTGATCATGATCAGGAACACGATCGCGCCGATGGTCAGCGGCACGAATCCGCCTTCGAGGAACTTCAGCGTGCTCGCCAGCAGGAAGGTCCCGTTCACCAGCGCCAGGGAGCCCCACAGCGCGACGATCCGCACCGGACCCCAGTGCCAGTAGAAGCGCGAGATCGGAACCATGGCGATCGACGTGATCACCATCACGCCCGACACCGCCAGGCCGTACGCCGCCCCGAGCGCCGAACTGGAGCCGAACGCCAGCACCAGCAGGATGCATCCGGTGTAAAGCCCCCAGTTGACGAAGGGCACGTAGATCTGCCCGGCATGCGCATGGTGGGTGTGCGTGATCACCAGCCGCGGGAACAGCCCGAGCCGGATCGCCTGCGACGCCAGGGTGAACGCCCCGGAAATCAGCGCCTGCGAGGCGATGACCGTCGCCACCGTGGCCAGCAGCACCATCGGATAGATGAACGCATGTGGCACCAGACTGAAGAACAGGTTGCCCTCTCGGATGGGCGCGCCACTCAGCAGATACGCGCCCTGCCCCAGGTAATTCAGCAGCAGCGCCGGATACACCACCGCGAACCAGCTCATGCGTATCGGCTTTGCCCCGAAATGCCCCAGATCGGCATACATTGCCTCGCCGCCGGTGATCACCAGCATCAGCGCGCCGAGGATCAGCAGCGCCTCATACGATCCGGTGCGCCAAAGGAAGCGGATGCCGAGCCAGGGATTGAAGGCGGCGAGGATCTCGGGTTGGCGGGCGATCTGGAACGCGCCGAGGCCGGCGATGACCAGGAACCAGACCAGCAAGATGGGGCCGAAGACCCGGCCGACGCGCGCGGTGCCGTTGAACTGGACGGCGAACAGGGCGGTGAGCAGAACGACTGTAATGGGAATGATCAGGCTGGCGAGCGACGGGGTGGCGACTCCAAGCCCCTCCACCGCCGCCAGCACGCTGATCGCGGGGGTGATGAACCCGTCGCCGAACAGCAGCCCCGCGCCGAGCATCAGCGACCATAGAATGACCGTCGTGCCGCGCCGCTTGTATTCGTGCAGCAGGCCATAAAGGGCGAACACGCCGCCCTCGCCGTCATTCTCGGCGCGCAGGACGAAGATGGCGTATTTGATCGCGACAATGACGGTGATGGTCCAGATCACCAGGGAGATGCCGCCGAGGACGGAGTCGGGCGTCACCGCCACGCCGGCATGGCCGAAGAAGATCTGATCGAGCGCATACAGCGGCGAGGTGCCGATGTCGCCGTAGACGATGCCCAGCGCCCCGATGGTCAGCGCGGCGAAACCGGCCTTATGTGCCGAGGCGCCGGTGTCCTTGGGATGGGTCGTCACGATCGCGGCAGTGCCCGGGTGCCCGGTGAGTTTCATGGAGCAGCAAACCAAACTGGCGTTGGCCGCACCCTACGTCCGCCTGACCGGAGTGTCAGGGGGAAATTACAGGAACTTCAGGACTGCCGGGCTATGTCCGGTCGGGTGGAAAGCGGACGCTCCTACGGAAACAAACCCCGCACCTGCTTGGCCGCGTAAACCTTCTCCACCCCGATCGCCATCGCCGCCGTGCGCTGGCCCACCCCGTCACGCTGCGCCCGTGCCGTCACCTGCCCGAACGCCCGATCGAGGATCTGTTTCAGCCGCGCATTCACCTCGTCCTCCTGCCAGAAGAACTGCTGAAGGTCCTGCACCCACTCGAAGTAGCTGACGACGACGCCACCGGCGTTGCACAGGATGTCCGGCAGCACGAAAATCTCCTCCCGCCGCTGCGCCAGCACCAGATCGGCCTCCGGCGTCGTCGGGCCGTTGGCGGCCTCGGCCAGCACCCGGCACTTCAGGTCCCCGGCGGTTGCCGCATCGATCACCCGCTCCAGCGCCGCCGGCACCAGGATGTCGCATTCCCGCGTCAGCAGCGACGCCGGATCGGCCAGCGCCTCCTGCGAGAATCCCGCCAGCACGCGTTTCGCCGCCACGTGCCGGATCAGCGCCTCCACCGGCAGGCCGCGCGGATCGACATAGCAGGCGGTGTGGTCGCTGACGCCAATCACCTTCACCCCGCGCGCCGCCAGCTCGACGGCGCTGACCGAGCCGACATTGCCGAACCCTTGCACGATCGCTGTCTTCGGAGTCAGGCCGATGGTCTCCGCCGCCCGCATCGCGAGATGGACGACGCCGCGCCCGGTCGCCTCCCGCCGCCCCACCGTGCCGCCGCTGGCGACCGGCTTGCCAGTGACGATCTCCGTCACCGTCTTGCCCTGATACATCGAGTAGGTGTCCATGAACCACGCCATGACCTGCTCGTTGGTGCCCATGTCGGGGGCCATCACATCCGTGTGCGGGCCGACGAACGGGATCATTTCCTGCATGTAACGGCGTGACAGGCCCTCCAGCTCGCGCTGCGACAGGGTGGCCGGATCGACGGTGACGCCGCCTTTCGCGCCGCCATAGGGCAGGCCGGCAAGAGCGCACTTCCAGCTCATCCAGATCGCCAGCGCCGCGACTTCGCCGACATCGACGGAGCGGGAAAAGCGGGTGCCGCCCTTCGTCGGCCCGAGCGAGAGGTGGTGCTGCACCCGGTAGCCCTGGAACACGGCGGTGGTGCCGTCGTCGCGGTGGATCGGGCAGGACACGGCGATGGCCCGCTTCGGATACAGCAGCCGATCGCGCTGGTCCTCCGGCATGCCGATGTGATCGGCGATGACCTGGAACTGCTGACGGGCCATGTCGAAGACAGGGCCGGTGTAAATGGTCATGATTTGGCCTCCTGCGTGTGATCGCGGCCGCGGAGGTAACGCGTACGCACGGATTTGGTTCCGTTTGTGTGAGCCGCTTCACGGCGCGCTTGCATCGCGTGTGGCGCTGTCACAGAATTAAGTATGGAGGATGCATGATGCGGTCAAAGTCACTCCCGTCCGTCGTTCAGCAATTTACCGGCATCCGGACGACCAGCCGGAATATCGTGATCGCCGCCGGGGTTTGCGTGGTTTGCCTTGGACTGGTTGCCGCCTTGGGATCTTTCGTGGGAGAGCCGACGAATCGCGCCCTGGCCGACGCGGTGGCGACGGGCGGGTGACAGGCGGAGTTTCCGCCTCGTCATGACCCGGCGGCACGGGCATCGCTTCCGTGCCATGGCTGGGCTTGGCCCCATGGCTATCGGGACAATGGGTCGCGTGGAGAACGGCATTGTCCGCAAACGTCATGGCCCGGCTTGTCCGGGCCACCTATCGCGGCAGGGTGCTGGCATAGCTGGCCCGGACAAGCCGGGCCATGACGATGGGGCGGAGGCGGCCTGGCAAAGTCCTTCTCCGGCCGCCCCCTTATCCTGATACGCATCGGACCTGGTCCGGCCATGCCACAAGGGACTGACCGTAAAACAAGGCGAAAAGCCGCGACTTATTCCAGCAACGTTCCCCGCACCGACAGAAACGCCTCCAACGCCGCCGCCAGCGCGTCGCATTCCGCATCGCCGATGGGCAGGGACAAAGCCATCATGCCGCGCCGCGCCAGCCAAATTCCGTGCGACAGCATATCGAAGAAGAACAGCTCGGTCAGCTTCCGGTCCGCCTTTGCCGCGTCCGCCGGGCAGGTCACCGGGCCGCGCATCGTGTGCACCGCCAGCATCGAGCCGATGCCGGTGAACTGAAGCGGCGCATCGCCGCACAGCGCGTTCAGCCGCGCCCGCAGCGCATCCCCGCGGGCGTTCAGCGCCATCGCGGCGCTGGCGGCATAGACCTCGGTCAGTCCCGCCAGCCCCGCCGCCATGGTCAGAACGTTGTTGTTGAACGTCCCGGCATGAGGCAGCGCATCGCGGCGCCGCGGATCGAGCCGATCCATGATCTCGCCGCGGCCGCCGAATGCGCCGAACGACATCCCGCCGCCGAGATATTTGCCCAGCGTCGTCAGGTCCGGCTTCACCCCCACGGCTGACTGCAACCCGCCGGGAGCCAGCCGCGACGTCATCACTTCGTCGAAGATCAGCAGCGCTCCGACGCGGGTCGTTTCCGCCCGCAGCATCTCAAGGAAAGCGGATGTCGCGGGAATACAGCCGCCGCTGCCGATCATCGGCTCCACCAGGACCAGGGCGAGATCGGCGGTGATCAGGGAGCGGGTCTTTTCGATGTCGTTATACGGCGCCACGATGGTTTCGACCGGCACGTTCATCGGCGAGCCGCCTCCGGCGAAGCCGAACAGCGACCCGTGGTAGCCGCCGTCGAACACCATCACCGTCTTCCGGCGGGTGACGGCCCGGCCGAGCGCCACCGCCAGCAGGTTCGCCTCGGTGCCGGAATTGGCGAAGCGCACACGCTGTAGCCCGAACCGCTCGCAGATCGCGCGGGCGAAGCGCGCTTCGGCCATGTTCGGCGCGCCAAGGCTGATGCCGGCGTCCAGCGCCGCATCCACCGCCGCCCGGATCGCCGGGTGCGAGTGGCCGTACAGCCCGGCGCTATAATCCCCGAGGAAATCGATATATTCGTGGCCGTCGGCGTCCCACAGCCGGCAGCCCTGCCCGCGGGCCATCGCCAACGGAAACGGCGCGTAGTGCAGCACTGAGCGGGTGTTGCCGCCGGGCATCGCGGTCGTCGCTTCCAGGTAACGCGCCAGGCTGAGCGTGTTGCGCGCGAGGTAGAGTTCCTTCGCGTCGTTCAGCGCCGTATCGATCTCGGCAGTGCGGGTGGCGCTCATGCGCCGGCAGTCTGAGGAAACCGCCACGAAGTTGCAACAGGGGCTGGCGACGGGGCGCGGGTCGCACTAGGGTGCCGCGCTGCTGCAACCCGAGGACCCGTCGCGATGGACCTGAAAGACCACATCCGCGGGATTCCGGACTTTCCCAAGCCCGGCATCCTGTTTTACGACATCTCCACCCTGCTGCGGGAGGCGGATGCGTGGCAGGTGGCCATGGGCCGCATGGCGCGCGCGGTGCGCCAGTATACGCCCGATCTGGTCGCCGGGATCGAAAGCCGCGGCTTCCTGATCGCCGCGCCGCTGGCGCTGAAGCTGGGCTGCGGCTTCATCATGATCCGCAAGCCGCGCAAACTGCCGGGCGAGACCGTCGGGCTGAACTATGCTCTGGAATACGGTGAGGACCGGGTCGAGATCCAAGCCGACGCAGTGCTTCCGGGCCAGCGCGTGGTAGTGGTGGACGACCTTTTGGCGACCGGCGGCACGATGGCGGCCGGGATAGAGCTGCTGCGCAGCGTCGGCGCGGTGGTGCCGGCGGCGGCGGCGCTGATCGAACTGACGTTCCTGAACGGACGCTCCAGGCTGGATGTTCCGTGCGACGCACTGGTTTCGTACGACAGCTAACCAGCGCGCGATGCTGATCAGCCGCGCCGATCGGCTGCGGATGGAGCGAGCGCATGTGCGGGCCTGGCCCGCGCTGCGCACGGCGGATATCGAGGGCTGGCTGTGGCGGTGCTCCGGCGGCGGGTCGCAGCGTGCCAATTCCGTGTCGACGATCGACTTCACCGGGAACGATCCGGAAGCGGTGGTGACGCGGGCCGAAACCCTGTATCATGCGGCAGGCCGGAAGGCGCAATTTCAGGTCTTCGACGAAACGTCTCCGCCCGGCCTCGCGGATCTGTTGCAGGCGCGCGGCTATCGGCGCGGCGAGCCTACGGTGACGATGTTCAAGCTGCCCGAGGCCGCCGCCGCGGACCCCGATGTCGAAATCCGGGATCAGGCATGGGATGAATGGCTGGCGGTCTACCTGGACGGGATCACCGAGAGCCGGCGCTCGGTGAATGCCGAGATCCTGCAGCATATACCCCAACCACGTGCATTCTTCGGCTGCCGCCGCGACGGCAGGATCGTTTCGACTGCGCTTTGCGTTGCCGGACATGGTTGCGCGGTGATCGAGTGCGTTACGACCCGATCGGACGCGCGCCGCCAAGGCTCCGCACGGGCGGTGTTGGCTACGTTGGAACATTGGGCCGCACTACAGGAAATCGGCCTGATCGGTTTGCAGGTGGTCGCGCATAACGCGCCGGCCGGTGCGCTTTACAGACGACTTGGTTTCGTTACTGGTGCTACCAACAACTTTTGGCTGGAGGCGTAGGCCGGGGGTCGGCATCCCCCCGCCGCGACGCCGCCGCCGCCGTCAGTCGGTGAGCATCACCCAGGGCACGCCGATGCACAGGAACGCGGCCAAGTAGATCGCGCCGAAGATTGCGCCCAGCCGCCACCAGTCCGGCGACGGGATATAGCCCGAGCCGTAATAGACCGGACTCGGCCCGGTGCCGTACGGCGTAATGATCCCCATGATGCCAAGGGTCAGCGACAGCAGCAGTGCGAACTGCGCCATGTCCATGCCCGGTATCGTCGTCCCGACCGCAAGGAAAACCGGCAGCATGGCGGTCACGTGCGCCGTGACGCTCGCGAACAGATAGTGCACGAAGTAGAACAGCACCACCAGAATGATCGTTGCGTTGAACGGTGAGAAACCGCCCATATGATGCGCGATCGAGTCGGCGAACCAATCGACGAATCCGGTCCGGTTCAGTCCATCCGCCAGCGCCACGAGGGTCGCAAACCACGCCAGCGTATTCCACGCCGCCTTGTTGGCGATGACATCGGCCCAGGTCACGACCCGCAGCACCAGCATCAGAGAAATCACGACCAGCGCCACGGTCGTTGCATTGATCGAGTCCGCGGCGAAGATCCACAGCACGAGCGCCAGCAGGACCAGCGCCGCGAGCAGGATCTCCGGCCGGGTCAGGCGGCCCATCGCCACCAGTTCGCGGGCGGCCCACAGCGGAACTTCGCGGCCTTCCTTCACCTCCGGCGGATACAACCACCAGGTCAGCAACGGAACCAGCGCCAGCAGCACGATGCCCACGGGGGCGAAGGCAAAGAACCATTGCGTCCAACCGAATGTCACGCCGGCGATCTTCTTTGACAGCTCGGCAGCCAGCAGGTTCGGCGCAAGACCGGTCAGGAACAGCGAACTGGTGACGCAGGTCGAGGCGATGGCCACCCACATCAGATAGCCGCCAATGCGGCGCGACGATGTATCGTGCGGCTTCGAATCATAAAGCGGCGGCAGGTGGCTGATTATCGGGAAAATCGTGCCGCCGCTGCGGGCGGTGTTCGACGGCGTGAACGGCGCCAGCGCGGCATCCGCCAGCATGACCGCGTAGCCGAGGGTCAGGGTGCGGTGGCCCATCGACTTGACCAGCAAAAGCGACAGCCGCTTGCCGAGACCGGTCTTTTCATACCCGAGCGCGAACATGAACGCGCCGAAGATCAGCCAGACCGTGCCGTTCGAGAAACCTGAAAGCTCCCATGTCAGGGCGGCGTTCGCGCTGTTGAACCCGGGCTTGGCCAGTTCCTCCGGGCTGAACAGGACCCAAGGCGACAGCACCGTCACGATGGTGACGCCGATGAGTCCGATGGCTCCGCCCGGCAGTGGTTCGAGCATCAGGCCGACGATGACGCCGGTGAAGATGGCGAAGAAATACCAGGTGTGCTGCGGCAGGCCGGGCGCGGGGATCAGAGCGATCACGATTGCCACGGCCATCGGAGCCAATGCTTTCAACGCACGTGCAAGCACGAAGGCCTCCGCGGGAAGTTGGCGCGATCTTCGCACATCAGCCCCGCCGATACGGCAAGGTCGTTGATGTCGATCAACTACCGCATTTTTCTTTGCGGGTCGTCGCCCTCCTCGATAGGGGTCGGCTTGTCCGGACCACCTGTTCCAGCACCCTGCCGCGATAAGTGGGCCTGACAAGCCAGGCCATGACGAGGAGGCGCGACGCTAGCCAAGATCAGCCGGCGGCAGCCACAGCACCTGCCCGATCCGGTCCGCGCCCGAGGCCAGCATAGCCAGCCGATCGAAGCCGATGGCGATGCCGGCGGCGGGCGGCATCCCGTAGTCCATCGCGGCAAGAAAATCCTCATCCAGCGCCCAATCCGGCCCCGAAATCCCCTCCCGCCGCCGCCGATCGGCCTGGAAGCGCGCGCGCTGCTCCACGGGATCGGTCAGTTCGACGAAGGCGTTCGCCAGTTCTATCCCGCAGACGAACAATTCGAACCGCTCCGCCACACGCGCGTCGCCCGGGTCGCGCCGCGCCAGAGCAGCCTGTGCGGCCGGCCAGTGGGTCAGGAAAGTCGGATGCAAGCGCCCGAGATGCGGCTCGATCCGTTCCAGCAGCAGGCGGAAGAACAGATCCTCCCATTCCTCGCGGTCCCGCAGCCTGACCCCGGCGGCGGCGGCCAGCGCGGTTGCGTCTTCGCCGATCGCCAGAAGGTCCGGGACCCCGGCATGGCGGGCGAACGCCTCCGCCACGGTCAGCCGCTCGATCCGGGACAGGTCCGTGGCGATGCCGCGGCAGCGCACGACGGGCGGCAGGACGTCGCGCAGCAGGGCGGTGGTTTCCTCGATCAGCGCGGCCACGCCCGCGCCAGGGCGATACCATTCCAGCATGGTGAATTCCGGCGCATGCAGCGCGCCCGCCTCGCCGTTGCGCCAGACCCGGGCGAACTGGAAAATCGGCCCCGCCCCCGCCACCAGCAGCCGCTTCATGGCGAATTCCGGGCTCGTGTTGAGCCAAAGCGGTTCGCTTGTGCCGTCGGGATGCTCCCGCATCGTGGCGAATGCGCGCAGATGCACCTCCTCCCCGGGAGCGGGCACGGCGTACGGGGTCTCGACCTCGGTGTAGCCGCGGTCATCGAAGAAGCCGCGGACCGCGCGGGTCAGGGCGCCCCGGCGTGTCAGGAACGGCAGCCGGGCGGCGAGACTTTCGGGGTGCCAGACAGGAAGGGCCATAGCGCGGAGTTTACCGCTGCATCAGGCCCGCCGCCACGTTGTCATGATGTCGCCACGCGACGGCCGCGGTCGATCCCGACGTGCCTTCGGGTCGTCAAAGAGAGGAGACATCCATGAGCCTGATTTTGCTGCTTGTGATCCTGTTCCTGCTGTTCGGCGGGGGCGGATACTATGGCTACCGCTCCGGTTACTACGGCGGAGCGCACTACGGCGGGGGCATGACGCTGGTCGTGGTGCTGATCGTGTTGTTCCTGCTGTTCGGCCACCACGGCGGGTATTCGTACTGACGCGATAACGAATTGTTCGGCTATTCCGGAACGAACGCGGGCCGCGCGGTTCGTCGCCCTAACGTCATGGTGCGCGAAGGCGCACCATCCACGCCTTGCGGTGTCGGCTGAGGCAAGGGCGTGGATGCCGGCCTTCGCCGGCATGACGGAGCGCGCTTGGCAACAATGCCGACATTTTTTTCACGGGAGCGGGGCATCGGCCCCACTCCCGTCACGACGTCAACCATCCCCTACCGCTGGAACATCGGCACCACGCTGATGCTGTTGAACGGCGATCCGTTGATCAGCTTCGTGCTGACAACGGTATACACCAGCACCTGCTTCTCAGTATCCAGCGCACGATGGATCTGAAACGACTTGAAGAAGATCGAAGCCGAGGAAAACGCAATCACTTCCTTGTCGGGCATCTTGTCCGGCAAAGTGATCGGACCGACCGCGCGGCAGGCGATCGAGAAGCGGCTCGGGTCCTCGGCAAACCCGAGACCGCCGCTGACCCCGCCGGTGGCCGCCCGCGACAGGTAGCAGGACACATTCTGCACCCGCGGATCGTCGTACCGCTCGACAATGACCTTGTCGTCCGGCCCCAGCCAGCGGAAATTGGTGTTGATCGAATCGATCCGGGTCTGCGCCAGCGCCGGAGCCGACAGCAGCGCCAATAACCCGGCAAAAATCGCGATACGCATTCAGGCGGTCCTTTCTCGGAGCCGTTGCGCGAGCCTTACCAATATGGCCGCGGTAGCGCCCCATATATAGTGTTGCGAATGCGGCCAGACCCAGTAGTCGCGCCAAACCCCGCGAACGTGTTGCCGCTGCATGCGCGGCGCGTCCGGATCCATCACCACGCTCATCGGCAGTTCGAAGATCGACTCCACCTCATGAGCGGACAACTCATACCGCAAACCGGGGGGTACCACAGCCAGCACCGGCGTGATCCGGTACCCCGTCCCGGTGAGATAATCCGGCATCCGGCCCAAAACCTCCACGCAGCGCGGGTCAAGGCCGATCTCCTCGCGGGCTTCACGCAGGGCGGCGGCTTCGGGACCGCTGTCCTCGGGATCGATGCGGCCGCCGGGAAAGCTGACCTGGCCGGCATGGTGGCTGAGATGCGCGGTGCGCTTGGTCAGCAGGACCCCGGGCGGGTCCCCGAGCACGATCGGCACCAGCACCGCCGCCGGTATCGGCGGCTTATCGAGCGGCAGAACGTCGTCGCGGTAGGCAGCGGGCGCGGTCATCGGTCCGGCGGCGATCTCGGCCAGCCGAACCCGCAGCGCCGCCGGCGTCACGCCTCGCCGGGCGGCATTTCGCCCAGGGGAAAGAACACGCCCTGGCTCCATACGCCCAGCATGCGCCGGTTGCCGACCCATTTGGGCACGGCGAGGGCGACGAGTTCGTAGTAGGTGGCGCGGTTGATCCGCGCCTCCACCGCCAGCATGCCCGGGCCGCCGCGCACGCGAATATACGGAGTGGGCTCGCAGGTAATAATATCGTGCGACACCCGGATCGGGTGCTCCGGCCCGGCGGTCAGGATCTCGTCGATGTTTGTCCGGAACGACAGCACCTGGTGGGTGTCGTCGCCGCGCCAGTCAAGTTCGACCGCAACGAACGGCGCGTCCTCCACCTGGATGCGGCCGCGCTCGGCCGGGGTCTGCAGCCACCAGCTTCCGTCCGTTTCGCGGTGCAGCACGCTGGAGAACAAACAGACCAGTTCCTTCCGGTTGATCGGCGTGCCCTGGTACAGCCATGTGCCGTCCCGCTTGATCAGAAACGGCAGATCGCCGCATTCCTCCGGCTCCCGCTTGCGGCGGGGCGCGGGGTTGCGGACACGTCCGGAGCATGCGGCCAAAGCGCGATCCGCCGCGCCATCGGGCAGCTTCGCGGCGGCAAGATCGAAGGGCGTAGTAGTGCCGTTCACGTAACCGTCTCCCGTGGAAGCGGAGCTTCTTTTCAAGGACGCGATATAGGTAGCATCCCCCCTGCGATGAAAGTGCCTATATGAGTTCCGCAATGCAATCGGGGAGGGTCGAAGCCCTATGTCGGGTGGTATGGCTGGCTCGCCACAGGGGATTTCCCCGGGCGCTTTGAATCAAACCGGTCTCGGGACAGACGATCCGAATACGATCCTGGCTGCGACTGAAGCGCTCGGCGCCCGGATCGTGCAGGTGCGGGCGGCCATCGGCCGCATGATCTTCGGGCAGGACGAGGTCGTTGATGAAACCTTGATCACATTGTTGTCGGGCGGTCATGTCCTGCTCGTCGGCGTGCCGGGATTGGGCAAAAGCCGGTTGGTGGAGACGCTTGGCGTGGTGCTGGGGATGGCCACGAAGCGGATACAGTTCACCCCCGACCTGATGCCGGCGGATATCGTCGGCAGCGAGGTGCTGGATGAAACGGAAGGACGCCGGGCGTTCCGTTTCGTTCCCGGCCCGGTTTTCTGCCAGTTGCTGATGGCCGACGAGATCAACCGCGCCAGCCCGCGCACCCAGTCGGCCCTGCTTCAGGCGATGCAGGAGCAGCGAATCGCCATCGGCGGCGTCGAGCACGTGCTGCCGCGGCCCTTCCATGTGCTGGCGACGCAGAACCCGATCGAGCAGGAAGGCACCTATCCGCTGCCGGAAGCCCAGCTCGACCGCTTCCTGCTGGAGATCACCGTCAGCTACCCGGACCGCGACGCCGAGCGCGCCATGCTTCTGGCGACGACCGGCGTGCAGGACGCAAGGCCGGCGCAGGCAATGACAGCCGAGGATCTGCTCTACGCGCAGGCGCTGGTCCGCCGCCTGCCCATCGGCGAGAAAGTCGTCGATGCCATCCTGAGCCTGGTGCGCGGCTGCCGTCCGGAGACCGCCGCGGATGACATCGTGCGGCAGCATGTCGCCTGGGGTCCCGGCCCGCGCGCGGCGCAGGCGCTGATGCTGGCGTCGCGGGCACGGGCGCTGCTGCAAGGACGCCTGGCGCCGAGCGTGGACGATGTGGCGGCGCTCGCCCGCCCGGTGCTGCGGCATCGCATGGCGCTGAGCTTCTCCGCTCGCGCCGACGGCATCGCGCTGACCGACGTGATCGATCGCCTGGTTGGCAAGATTGCCTAAGCCCGGACCCGGCAAGCCCGGGCATGGGGCGCTCGCCGCCGAGGCGCTGGGCGCCCGCCTGCCGCCGCTGCTGGTGGCGGCGGACCGGGTCGCCTCGACCGTGGCCCAGGGTGTGCATGGCCGCAGGCGTGTCGGGCAGGGTGACAGTTTTTGGCAATTCCGCAGATTCGTCTCCGGCGATCCGCTGGCGCGAATCGATTGGAGACAGTCCGCAAAATCCGGCCGCGGCGCGCCCGAGGGCTGGTTCATCCGTGAGACGGAATGGGAGGCGGCGCAGACCGTTTGCCTCTGGCGCGACGCGTCGGCGTCGATGCGCTGGCGGTCCCGTCAGGTTCCCGTCGAGAAGCGGGATCGCGCCAATCTGCTGTTGCTTTCCCTCGCCTCCTTGCTGCTTCGTGGGGGGGAGAGAGTGATGATGATGCAGAACGATGCCCGCCCGGTGGCCAGCCGCGGCGGCCTGGACAGGTTGGCAGCGGACCTTGAGCGCGGCGGCGATGACGATGCCGGCCTGCCGCCCTTCGTGCGGCTGCCGCGGCATGGGACCGTCGTGCTGTTCAGCGACTTCCTGTCGCCGCTGGAGGACATCCGCGCGTTGCTCGGCCGCTTCGCCGCCGTGCCGGTGACGGGGTTCCTGATGCAGATTCTGGATCCGGCGGAGACCGCCCTGCCCTATCATGGCCGGATCCGCTTCCGCGGGCTGGAGCACGACGGCGACGCTTTGATCCCGCGTGTGGAATCCGTGCGCGATGCTTACGCCCAGCGGTTGAAGGCGCAGCAGGACGGACTGGCCTCGATCTGCGCCACCGCCGGCTTCGGCTTCGGCGTTCACCGCACCGATCATCCGCCGGAGATGGCCTTGCTGACGCTCTACACAGCCTTGGCGGTGCAATGATTTTTGTCGCCCCCTGGATCCTGCTGGGCCTGCTGGCCTTGCCGGTTTTGTGGTGGCTGATCCGGGTCACGCCCCCGGCGCCGCGGTCGGAGGTGTTTCCGGCCGTCCGTTTCCTGCTCGGGCTGAACGCCACCGAGGAGACTCCGGCGCGGACGCCCTGGTGGCTGCTGGCGCTGCGCATGGTGGCGGCTGGCCTGGTGATCGTCGCGCTGGCCCGGCCGGTGCTGGATGCCGGCACGGTGCTGGCGGGCAAGGGTCCCGTGCTGCTGGTGATGGATAATGGCTGGGCATCCGGAGACGATTGGGCGCGCCGCAAGCAGGCCGCGGGCGTGCTGCTCGACCGGGCGGAGCGGGCGGGGCGCAAGGCCGCACTTCTGGCAACCGCGCCGGACGGCGCCGGCAAACCGCTTGCGGTGACTGCCACAATGCCGATAGCCGATATGCGGTCACGGCTGGCGGCTTTGCAGCCGCAGGCGTGGCCGTCCGATCGTCCCGCCTCCGCCGAGGCGATCCGCGCATGGAGGGATCGCGACGGCGCGTCGGTCATCTACGTGCCGGATGGCCTGACGGATGGCCCCGGCTTCGACGATTTTGCCGCCGCGATGCGGGATGCCGGTCCGGTGACGGAAATCTGCTGCGACGTGGCGTCGTCCCCCCTGCTCCTGCCCCCCACCAGCGAAGCCGATCGGCTGGATGTGCATCTGGCGCTGGCGGCGCGGGCGGAGGCGATGGCCGCCAGCGTGCTGGCGCAGAGCGGCGACGGGCGCACCCTGGCGCGGACGGATATCACCGTGCCCGCCGGAGCGTCGGTGGAGTCCGGGTCGATCGCCCTGCCGCCGGAGTTGCGCAACCGGCTGACGCGGCTGGTGCTGGACGGACCGCCAAGCGCGGGGTCCGTCGTGCTGCTGGACGAGCGCTGGCGGCGGCGGCCGGTGGGGCTGCTGTCGGGCGACCTTGCGACTGCCGACACACCGTTCACCGGCTCGGTCTACTTCCTGCGGCGGGCGCTCGAACCGTTCACTGAGTTGCGCACCGGCGATGCCACTACGTTGCTGAAACGCGACATCTCCGTCCTGATCCTGGCCGATCGGCCCTTGCCGGACGGGGCGGAGCGGGATGCGCTGGCGGCCTGGGTCAGAAAAGGCGGATTGCTGATCCGTTTCGCCGGGCCGCGCACCGCCGAGGCGGCGACCAACGACACCGATACCCTGTTGCCCGTCCGTCTGCTCGCCGGCGATCGGCAACTCGGCGGCTCGCTGTCCTGGAGCCAGCCGGCGGGCCTGGCGCCGTTTCCCGCCGCGTCGCCGTTCGCCGGGCTGCCGGTGACGGATGAGGTCAAGGTGAGCCGGCAGGTATTGGCCGAACCGAGCGCGGACCTTGCGCCGCGCACCTGGGCGGCGCTGGAGGACGGCACGCCGCTGGTGACCGAAATGCCGGAAGGCGCGGGGCGGGTCGTGCTTTTCCATGTCACCGCCAATGCCGACTGGTCGAACCTGCCACTGTCCGGTCTGTTCGTGGAGATGCTGCGGCGGCTGGTGCAGTTGTCCGTCGGCGTGGCCAATACGCAAAGCAACGCCGTGCTGGCGCCGGCCGAAACGCTCGACGGGTTCGGGCTGCTGACCCAGCCGCCGCCCGCGGCCATCGGCTTGCAGGCGGATAAGTTCGGCTCGACCCCCGCCTCGCCGCGGCATCCGCCGGGGTTGTACGGCCCGGAAAGCGGACGGCAGGTGCTGAACCTGGGGACCAGCATCGCGGCGCCGGAAGCCGCTCCGCCGATTGCCGGCGCGACGCTGGAGACGGTACGCGGTTCGGCGCGGGAGAAGGCGTTGGGGCCGCCGCTGCTGGCGCTGGCGATCCTGCTGCTGTGCGTCGATATGGCGGTGTCGATGGCTCTGCGGGGCTTGCTGAAGCCGCCGGTGTCGGCGACCGCGGCGGCGCTGATGCTTGTGCTGATCCCGGCGGCGCATGCGCTGGACAGCAGCCCGAACCCGGCGACCGATACGCGGCTGGGATACATCACCTCGGGCGACACGCAGGTGGACGGGGTTGCCAAGGCGGGGCTGGAGGGGCTGTCGGATTACGTCAACCACCGCACCGCCGCGACCTTGTTCGAGCCGGACGCAGTGCAGCCGGGTCAGACCGACCTCAGCCTGTATCCCCTGCTCTACTGGCCGATAACGGCCGATGCGCCTGATCTGACCAGCGCCCAGGCGGCGGCGCTGAACGACTACATGAGCCGCGGCGGAATCATCCTGATCGACACGCGCGACTCCGGGTCAGGCGCGGGCTTCGCCCCCGGCACCGAGGAAGCGTTGCGCCGCATCGCCCGCAGCCTGATCGTGCCGCCGCTGGCGCCGCTGACCGGGGAGCATGTTTTGTCGCGCGCCTTCTATCTGCTGTCGGATTTCCCCGGCCGGTTCACCGGCGACACGGTGTGGGTGCAGCGCGACCAGGACCGCACCAATGACAGCGTCAGCCCGGTGATCATCGGCGGCAACGACTGGGGCGCCGCCTGGGCGGTGGATGCCGACGGAAACAATCCCTACGCCGTGCTTCCCGGTGGCCAGCGGCAACGGACATTGGCGTATCGTTTCGGCGTCAACCTAGTGATGTACGCCCTGACGGGCAACTACAAGGGCGATCAGGTACATGTACCGGCCATCCTGCAGCGGCTGGGGCAGTGATGCGCCCTGAACAGGTCATTGCCGCGCTGCGCTTCGACCCGCTGCTGCCGATATGGTTGCTGGCCGTGCTCGGGGTTTTGTGTCTGGCGATTGTCGGCGTGGGGCTTTGGCGGCGCGGCAGCGGCAGCCTGCTTCGCCTCGCCGCTTTCGCGGTCCTGCTGCTGTGGCTGACCGGACCACGGCTGGTGCAGGAGACGCGGGACTCGCTGCGCGACATCGGACTGCTTGTGGTGGATCAATCTGCTTCCATGCAGGTGGGCGACCGGGCGCGGCTGGCCGATGCGGCTCGGCAGTCGATCGAGGCCCAGGCCGCGCGGCTGCCGGACCTTGATCTTCGGACGATCACGGTTCCCGAAGCCGGCAATGGCGGCACCCAATTGTTCTCCGCGGTGGATCGTGCGCTGGCCGATATCCCCAGGTCCCGGCTGGCCGGCACCATTGCGATTACCGATGGGCAGGTGCATGACGTGCCGAAGGCCGCCCCGGGCGGCGCGCCGCTGAACCTGTTGCTGACCGGCAAAGGCGAGGAAACCGATCGCCGCCTGCGCGTGATCGAGGCACCGGGCTACGGCATCGTCGGCAAGTCGGTCACCCTGCGCGTGGCGGTCGATGATCTGGGCGTCTCCGGCCGCACCGGCCCCGCTACGTTGACCGTCCGCCGCGACGGCCAGCCTTTCCTGTCGGAGAGCGTGCCTGTCGGCGTCGAACAGGGGATCGAGGTGCCGATCACCCGGGCCGGGCCGACGATTATCGAGATGGCGGCGAGTCCTTTGGCCGGCGAGGTGTCCCAGCTCAACAACCGCGCCGTCGTGGAAATCAACGGCGTCCGTGATCGCCTGCGCGTGCTGCTGATCTCGGGGGAGCCGCATCCCGGGGAGCGCACCTGGCGGCGATTGCTGAAGGCCGATCCCTCGGTCGATCTGGTGCATTTCACGATCTTGCGGCCACCGGAGAAGGATGACCGCACGCCGCTGAACGAACTCGCGCTGATCGCCTTCCCGGTGCGCGAACTGTTCGTCGATAAGATCGGCGAGTTCGACCTGATCATCCTGGACCGGTTCCAGAATCGCGGCCTGCTGCCCCTGCCCTATCTGGCGAACATCGCCAACCGGGTGCGCCAGGGCGGTGCGTTGCTCATGAGCGTGGGGCCGGAGTTTTCCGGCGTGACCAGCCTGGCCTCGACCCCGCTTGGCAGCGTGCTGCCGGGTGCACCGGCGCGCACCGATGCCGTGGTTGATGGGCCGTTCAAGCCTTGGGTTTCCGATCTCGGCCAGCGCCACCCGGTGACCGAGGGACTGCCCGGCGCCAACCCGGCGGCGAACGACGCGAAGGGGCCGGATTGGGGGCCGTGGTATCGCCGGATCGAGCCGGGTGCGGTAGACGGCGAGGTGCTGTTGCGCACGCCGGACGGGCAGCCGCTGCTGGCACTGGATCGTGTCGGCCAGGGGCGCACCGCTCTGCTGCTGTCCGACCAGATCTGGCTGTGGTCGCGCGGCCATCAGGGCGGCGGCCCGCAGGCGGAGCTGCTGCGCCGGATCGCCCACTGGCTGATGCAGGAACCGGACCTGGAGGAGAACGCGCTGACCGCCCGGGTTGTAGACGGGCGGTTGCGGATCGAGAGCCGCTCAACCGACCCGGGGCCGCCGGGCGACGTGGTGGTGACGGACCCGGACGGGAAGACCGAGACGGTGAAGCTGCACGAGGACTCGCCCGGCCGGGCGAGTGCCAGCCGCGTCGCGATGGTGCCGGGGGTGTGGCAGGCGACGCGCGGTCCGCAGTCAGCTTACGCCGCGGCGGGGGCGGCGAACCCGCCGGAACTGGCGGATCTGCGCGCGACGGCGACGGTGGCGGGGCCGCTGGCGCGGACGTCCGAGGGGGGCGTTCATTGGCTCGGCGGCGGCGAGGTGCCGGAACTGCGCCGCACCGAGGAAGGCCGCGCCGCCTCAGGCAGCGCCTGGATCGGCTTGCAGCGGCGGCACGACCATGTGGTGACGGGTGTAGCGGCGCTGGACCTGCTGCCGGGGTGGATTTCGCTGCCGGTGATGCTGGGGCTGCTGACGCTGGCGTGGCGGCGAGAGGGGCGTTAAGCGGTCCTTAACCTTTGCGGCGGTAAACTTCCTGGCAGGTATTGCTGGCAGGAGGATACGCCCTTGACGTATATCGGTCTTTGACGTATATCGTGGTTCCGGAGATTGATCGCGACTTCGAGTGGGATCAGTGGAAAAGCAACCGGAACAGTCTCGAGCCCGCCTTGCCGTTCGATCTGGCTGTCTTGTTGTTCAACGGCCCCACCCTGGAGCGGCGCGATCTCCGGCGGGATTACGGCGAACTGCGCGTCCTGGCCATCGGCCACGTGGGCGGCCTGATCCTGCACTGCGTTTATACCGACAGGGGACCGGTGCGGCGGGTTATCAGCCTGCGGCCGGCCAACAGGAGAGAGCGTGATGCCTATCGTGCGGCGTTCCAAAACTGACATCGATGAAGCCAGGCTGCTGGCCGATCTGGCTGCCAGCCGGACATGGACCGAGGCCGAGATCGACGCGGCGGCGGCCGAGGATGCCGATGCCTGGACTGAAGACGACGTAGCCTCCGCGGTTGCGGTGTATCCGCCGCCGACGGCCGAACAGGTGCGGGCGCTGCGGAGCCGGCTTGGTCTGAGCCAGGCACAGTTCGCTCAGCGGTTCGGGTTCACCGTCGATACGGTCCAGCAATATGAGCAGGGACGGCGGACACCGTCCGGGCCGGCTTCGACGCTGCTGCGGGTGATCGATGCGGACCCGGAGGCGGTGATCCGGGCGCTTCGGGTGCGGCCGGGGGGCGGCCGTTCCGACGTCCGGTAGGGGCCGTGGCGATGATGAGGCGCAAGCCGCGGCAGGACGCAGCATGCGCCAACGCCATTTTCTGAGACTTTGCTTCACGATGGGATGTTGCGACTGAGGAAATCGCGGATCAGCGGCACCATTTCGTCAGCTTTGTCCTCAAGCGCAAAATGACCGGCGTCGATGAGTTAAAACTCTACGTTTTGGTAAGGTCGCGCTTGTAGGGATAGGCTCCCTCGGCAGGGAATATTTTGTCGTTCTTTCCCCGGACGATCAGCGCTGGCGGCTGGTGCTTGCGGACATCATCTTTTGATCTGCTTGCCGATCTCGGCGATCACACCCACGGTTCGCCGTGCCAGCGTCCTTTGCGGATCGAACCCCGCCCAACGTCGTGCCGCGTCGAAATCGAACTCCGCCACATCAGAAGCCGAGCTTCAACTCCCGATCGATTTTGCCTCGAGCCTCCTTGAACGCATCCGCAAAGTGGAAAAAAACCGTCTGGTCTCGAAATATATGAACGTTGCACGTGGCTTACATAATGCTATTCCTGAGTTCGCCATCCACCGCTGGTCGATGAAGATGCGATGGACGCGACAACAGCCCGTCGTTACTGCTTCACCAGCGCCGCCAATTTGCGTTCGAGCCACCGCTCTTCGGCTACGCTCGGCTCGAGCGCAAGAGCCTTGCGGTACGCGATCTGCGCCGCGTCCGTTCGTCCAGTGCGGGCGAAAAGATCGGCCCGCACCGCGTGATAGGGAAGAAAGTCTTCGAGTGATCGTGATGCGAGCGCTTCAACCTCGCACAGTGCGGTAGCAGCGTCTTCGACCTCGGCCAGGGCCACGGCGCGGTTCAGCCGCACGATCGGGTCGTCGCGCAGCTTCAGGAGCCGGTCGTAAAGCGAGAGAATTGCCGGCCAAGGCGCTGGTTCGTTCAGACTTCGGCGCGTGCACCAGATGCTCTGCAACCGGGCCTGCAAACTACGCGATGCCGATGGTGCAAGCCGCGTCGCATCGATCAGCAAGGCGTCGGCTTCCGCGATCAGGTCGCGGCGCCAAAGGCCGGGGTCCTGCTCAGCCAAAGGGACCATGACACCTTTATCGTCGACCCGGGCTGGACGGCGCGCTTCGGCGTAGCGAATCAATGCGGCAAGAGCGCGGGCTTCGCCGGCCCGGGGAGCGAGATCGACGAGAAGCTTCGAGAGATGCAACGTCTCGGCTGCGAAGCCTGCATGCGAACCAGCGCCGCTCGCGTCCTCATGGGCCTTCGAATAGGCCACTTCGAGCGTGGACAGAACCGCCTCCATCCGCTCGGGCCAGGACTCCGGGGTTGGAAGCTCGAAGGGTACCCTGGCCTCCGCGATCTTGTGTTTGGCACGGACGAGCCGCTGCGCGAGTGTCGCTTCCTGGACGAGAAAAGCCCGGGCAATCTCGGTAACCGTCAGCCCGCAAACGAGGCGTAGGGTCAACGGCGCCCGCGCATCGGACGCCACGGCTGGGTGGCAACAAATAAAGATCAGACGCAACCGCTCGTCTGGAATAATATGCGTATCGTTCGTCATCACGTCTTCGGCGCTCGGTTCGGCTGCGACTTCGTCCGGAAGGTATTGCTCGCGCACCTGCTTTCGCCGCAGCAGGTCCAGCGCGACGCGTTCACCCACGCGAAAGAGCCAAGCCGCGGGATCGAGGGGCACGCCGTGCTCCGGCCAGGTCCGAACGGCCCTTAGGCAACTTTCCGAGAAGGCGTCTTCGGCGAGAGAAAGGTCTCGAAATCGGGTTGCAAGGGCCGCGATGATGCGGCCGCTTGCCTCCCGAAACACCCGGTCGAGCGCCGCTCCGTTCACTGGCCGAGCAGCGGACGAATCTCAATCGCGCCGTCCTGCAGCACAGGCACTTTCTTGGCGATCTCGATAGCCTCGTCGAGGTCTTCGGCCTCGACCAGATAAAACCCGCCAAGTTGCTCCCTGGCTTCCGCGAATGGACCGTCATGGACGGTCTTCTTGCTGCCAGTCGTCCGGACCGTGGTGGCGGTTGCCGTGCCCTTGAGACCTGATCCGCCGATGCGCTTCGCGCCCAACTGCTGATTGAAAGCCATATGCTTGCCGACGATCTCCTGTATCTTCGGCCCAGCTTTGTCCGGCCCGTAGAGCGACTCATCTTCGTAAATGAAAAGTGCGTACTTCATGTCTGTCTCCTGCTGGATGGAAGCGTGGCCCAACGCCGTGCTTCACGACAAAGACGCGCCATTCATCCTCGATTCGACAGCGGGCTCAAAAATTTCTCTTCGATCCACTCGCCCTCTAACGGGGTTCATGCATCGCCAGGAACTATCGAACGCTATCGGCGATGGTACATCGCCTGCCGTGCGCCGCGCTATCCCGCTCTACTCCACGGCACTCCCAGTCACTCCCACTCAATCGTCCCCGGCGGCTTGCTCGTAATATCATACGTCACCCGGTTCACCCCCCGAACCTCATTCACAATCCGCCCCGCCACCCGCGTCAGAAACCCCATCTCGAACGGATACACATCCGCCGTCATCCCGTCCGTGCTCGTCACCGCCCGCAGCGCGCACGCCATGTCATACGTCCGCCCGTCCCCCATCACCCCCACCGTCCGCACCGGCAGCAGCACCGCGAACGCCTGCCAGATCGCGTCGTACAGCCCGGCCGAGCGAATCTCCTCCAGGTAGATCGCGTCCACCTTGCGCAGCATGTCCGCCTTCTCCCGCGTCACCGCCCCGGGGATGCGGATGGCCAACCCAGGCCCCGGGAACGGGTGCCGCCCGACGATCGCCTCCGGCATCCCCAACTCCCGCCCGAGTGCCCGCACCTCGTCCTTGAACAGCTCCCGCAGCGGCTCCACCAGCTTCATCCGCATCCGCGCCGGCAACCCGCCGACATTATGATGTGACTTGATCGTAACGGAGGGCCCGCCGGTGAAACTGACGCTCTCGATCACATCCGGATACAGCGTGCCCTGCGCCAGAAAATCCGCCCCGCCCACCAGGGCCGATTCTTCCTCGAACACCTCGATGAACAGCCGCCCGATGGTCTTGCGCTTGATCTCCGGATCGGTCACCCCCTCCAGCGCGCCGAGGAACAGCTCAGACGCGTCCCGGTGCACCAGCCGGATGTTGAAGCGGTCACGGAACGTCTCGATCACCTGCGCCGCCTCGTCCTGGCGCAGCAGCCCGTGATCGACGAAAATGCAGGTCAACCGGTCGCCGATGGCCTCCTGGATCAGCACCGCCGCGACCGAGGAATCCACGCCCCCCGACAGCCCGCAGATCACCCGCCCGCTGCCCACCAGCGCCCGGATGCGGGCGATCTCCGTCGCGCGGAACCCCGCCATCGTCCAGGATCCGGTCAGGCCGACCACACCATGCGTGAAATTGCGCAGAAGCTGCGCGCCATGCGGCGTATGCACGACCTCCGGATGGAACTGGACCCCGTAGAACCGCCGCGCATCGTCGGCGATGGCAGCGAACGGAGCGCCCTCGCTAACGCCCACCACCCGGAACCCCGGCGGCAACCGGGTCACCCGGTCGCCATGGCTCATCCAGACCTGCTCGCGGCTGCCCTTCGCCCACACGCCGGTGAACAGCGCGCAGTCATCCGCCACATCGACATAGGCGCGGCCGAACTCCCGGTGGTCGGAAGGCTCCACCGCGCCGCCCAACTGCTCGCACAGCAACTGCTCGCCGTAGCAAATCCCCAGGATCGGCACCCCGAGGCCGAACACCGCGACCGGCGCCAGCGGCGCCCCGCTGTCCCGCACCGAGGCCGGGCCGCCCGACAGGATGATCCCGCGCGGATGCCACGCCTCGATCCGGGCGCCATCGGCGGTGAACGGCCAGATTTCGCAGTAAACGCCCGACTCGCGCAGCCGGCGCGCAATCAACTGGGTGACCTGGCTGCCGAAATCCAGGATCAGGATGCGTTCGGGCGTGTCGGCGGGATCAGGCAGGGAGTCGGTCATGATCTACGGTACCAGCGCTTGATCCGCGGGCTTGGACCACGCCGGACACCGCAAAGCAAGCGAGTTCGCCCGGCACGCCGCCGAGCGAACTCGAACCGGCGGGCGGTGTCAGACCACCCGCAGCACCGGCCGGGCGGCCTTCACCGCCATGCGGCGATACAGCGCGACGTAGTCCTCCGCCATGCGGCGGGCGGTGAAGCGCTGCTCGAAGACCCGGCGGATGACGTTATGCGACAGCGTGTCCAGCCGCGACAGCGCGGCCACCGCGCCGATTTCGTCATGCACGATGAAACCGGTCGTGCCGTGATCGATCACCTCCGGCACCGACCCGGCCGGATAGGCGATCGTCGGCGTGCCGCATGCCATCGCCTCGATCATCACCAGACCGAACGGCTCCGGCCAATCGATCGGCAGGAGTAACGCTTTTGCTCCGCTCAGGAACGCGGGTTTTTCCGCGTCGCCGATTTCGCCGATAAGCTGGATCTGATCGCCGTCAATCATCGGGCGGATGGTCGATTCAAAATACGCGGTATCGACCCGGTCGATCTTGGCGGCGATCTTCAGCTTCATCCCGGCCGCGCGAGCGATGCGGATCGCCCGGTCCGGCGCCTTTTCCGGGCAAATCCGGCCCAGGAACGCCAGGTAATCCCGCTCCATCGGCTGCGGCGTCAGCAGGTTGGGCGGCAGGCCGTGATAGACGGTGCCGATGAAGTTGCCATTATTCAACGGTCTCCGTTGCGCATCGGATATGGACACCAGAGGCGCTTCCGGAAATTCTTCCAAGACCCGCGCCAGTTCCGGCAGGTCCAGGCGGCCATGCAACGTGGTCAGGTACGGAGTAGACTGGCGGCTCAGCAGCGAAAACGGCCAGTAATCCAGGTGGCAATGCAGCACGTCGAACTCATGCGCGCGCTGCGCGATCTTCTCCAGCAGCAGCATCGGCGGGGCCATGGCGTCGCGCAACGTCGTGTCGAACCGCAGCGCGCACGGCCACACCGCATCCAGATCGGCTTTTGTCACCGAATCACCGCTGGCGAACAGGGTCACCTCGTGGCCCATAGCCACCAGTTCCTCGGTCAGGTAGGACACCACCCGCTCGGTGCCGCCATATGTGCGCGGCGGAACGGACTCGGTCAGTGGCGCGATTTGGGCTATACGCATTGTCAAATGGCTCCCAGCCTTTAGTTCGGAACCATTGATGGAGGGCAGATCAGGTTTTTTTGCGGCAGATGCGAACATGAAGCGGACAAAGTCGGCCACCTCACGGGGAAGTTACCGACAGGGGCTTACCCTCACCGCCTCGTTTGCGTTTACCAAACCACAATCGGTTGCGTCCGGGCCGGATATCGTTGCTCGGACAAAACATAATCGGGGGATGCTGACCGATGCCACGACTGGTCGTCGTTTCAAATCGAGTACCGCTTCCATCCGAACGGGGCGCCAAGGCGGGAGGCCTGGCGATCGCGCTGGCCGACGCGCTTCAGCCCGGTTCGGTCTGGTTCGGCTGGAGCGGACGCCGCTCCGCCCGCGGGTCCGCGACAACACACATCCAGCGATCGGATGGTATTACTTATGCAACAATTGACCTTACGGAGGCGGATTATCACTCTTTCTACGTAAACTTCTCCAACGGCGCGCTATGGCCGCTGCTGCATTTCCGCCTTGGATTGCTGGACTTCAAGTCCGAAGACTATGATGGCTACCGCTCGGTAAACCGCCAGTTCGCCGCCTCGCTGCTGCCGTTGCTGCGGCCCGATGACGTGATCTGGGTGCATGACTATCACATGATCCCAATGGCCGCAGACCTGCGCGCTCTTGGCGTGACCAATAAGATCGGCTTTTTCATCCACACCCCGTTCGTTCCGCCTTCGATATTCAACGCCCTGCCGCGCTCAGCCGAATTGCTGAACGCGCTCTGCGCCTACGACGTCGTCGGATTTCATACGCGCCAGTATTGCACGGCCTTCCTTGACTGTGTCGCGGAGAATCTCGGCGTGCATGCCGACAAGGACGGCCGCTTCCTGTTGCGCGGGCACAGCGTTCGTGCCATTGTCGATCCAATTGGCATTGATGCCAATGAATTCGCGAAACGAGCGGACGAGGCCGCGCGCGGCTCCGATGCCCGCATGCTGCGCGAAAGCCTCGGCAAAGGCGGCCTCGCCATCGGCGTCGATCGGCTTGACTACTCGAAAGGCCTCATCAACCGATTCGAAGCCATCGGCCGGTTCTTCGCGAATTATCCGCAACACCGCCGCGAAGTCAGCTTCCTCCAGATCGCCGCCCGTTCGCGCGAAGAGTCAGGGTCTTATGCGCGACTGAGGCGGGAACTGGACCGGATCGTCGGCGACACGAACGGGCGATATTCGGAGTTCGACTGGACCCCGCTGCGCTACATGACCCGCGCCGTCAAACGCGACACGCTGGCCGGTTTCTTTCGGCTGTCGCGCCTTGCGGTGGTGACGCCGCTGCGGGATGGCATGAACCTGGTGGCGAAGGAATATGTCGCCGCGCAGGACCCCGGCGATCCGGGGGTGCTGATCCTGTCGCGCTTCGCCGGCGCGGCCGAGGAAATGTCCGAGGCGCTGATCGTCAATCCTTACGATTCCGATGAGATCGCCGAGGCCATGCATATCGGCCTGGCCATGGACCTGGAAGAACGCCAGGAACGCTGGCGGTCGTTGCACAAGAAGGTCAGTGTCAACACCGCCCAACGCTTCTGCACGGTGTTCCTGAAGCATCTCTCGCATCCCGAGACGCATCCGGAACGACCATCGTTGCGGGCGATTTCGTAGGCGGGAACCCGCAGTGTAGATCGGCATTCTCTGGATTCGTCATGGCCCGGCTTGTCCGGGCCACCTGTCGCGGCACGAGCGGGTATAGGTGGCCCGGACAACCAAGCCGGGCCATGACGGACCATCAATCATCCGCAAACAACCCGACCGGCGCCCCGACCGCCGCAGCCGCGGCGCGAAACAAACCCCCGAGCGCCGGGAACTCCGCCAGAACCTCAGCCGATTTACCCTCCCGCAGCGACGTCACGTAAAGCGACCCGTCGGCGAAACACGGCATCGTCGGCCCGGGCACCGGGAACGTCCACTTGCGCAGCAGCTCACCCCCCGGGCTGAAGCAGTTGATGCAGCCCGCGGACGGCCCGGCGGACCAGTAATTGCCGTCCGCATCCGTCGCCGCGCCGTCCGGGCGGCCGTCCTCGTTCTTCAAGGTCGCGATGATGCGGTGACGCGACCGCCCGCCGGTCGCCGGCTCGAAATCCCACGCCTGGATGATCCCGCCCGTCGAGTCGGAGTGGTACATCGTCCGCCCGTCCGGCGACCACGCCAAGCCGTTCGACACCGCGATGCCGGTTTCCTCCCGCGTCATCCGCCCGTCCGCCGTCACCCGGTACAAAGCCGCGATCTTCTGCCGCGGCGAGTTCTCGTCCATCGAGCCAACCCAGAACGCGCCGTCAGGGCCGACCTTACCGTCATTCAGGCGGTTCGTCGGCGGTTCGTCGATCTTGCACGTCAGATCGGTCAGGCCCCCGCTGGCGGGATCGAACAGCACGACGCGATGACGCTGCGCCACCACGAACCGGCCGCTGCGGCACAGTCCGAAGCTGCCGACGACCTCTGGAAAGTCCCACCACGTCTGCGCCCCGGAGTCGACCGACAAGGCGTTGATCCGCTTGCCGTTGATATCGCAGAACAGCAGCCGCCGGTTGGCCGCGTCCCAAACCGGAGACTCCGCCACGCTGCAGCGCGAATCCCAGACAAGTTCAAAATCGCTCATTGGCAGTCCCTCCCGCTTCACAGCCATGAACACGCGGCCAGCCCTCGGGTCGCTGATCAAATCCCGGCTGGCTTCAAGAATCCGGCCCGCACCGGGCATGGCGCGCAGCCGCCTCCCCTGCCCGGCGTCCGAACACCACGCCGATGGTCAGTCCCGCACCGGCCAGATACCCAGTCCCCAGCACATTAGGCGCCATGATGGTCCCCGCGGCAAACAGGTTGGACACCGGCGCGCCATCGGTCATCAGCACCCTCGCCCGGGTATCCACCTTGACCCCGAGGCAGGTGAAGGTGATGCCCGGCCGCATCGGTGTGGCGAAGAACGGCGGAACCGCCAATGCCCGCGCATGGCGGGTCTTGTCCGGAGCAAGTCCGGCCGTGCGGCCATCCTCGCGCACGGCCGCGTTGAACGCCGCGACGGTCCCCTCCAAACCCGGCCGATCGATCCCGGCCAGAGCGGCAAGCTTCGGCAAATCAGGCGCCGTCAGCGGCGGAAACACCGGCGGCAGCGTGACCGTGTCCGCTGCCGCATCCAGGATCAGCCAGGCCAGTTGCCCCGGCTGTTCCGCGACCTTGCGGCCCCAGACCGCGTAGCGCGTCGGGCCGGTATCCCCGCCCTCGTCATGGAAGCGCCGCCCGGCGCGGTCCACGACGATGCCCGCGGGAATCCCGAGCACCCGCGTGGCGATGCCGCCATCCGACCGCGGCGAGCGCGCATCGACGGCGACCAGATGGCACGCCCCCGGCTCGCCCGCGGTCGCCACGCCCTGCGCGATCAGGCCGCGCAACAGCGCGCCGTCCGCATAAGGCGTGCCGCGCAGGACGAACGAGTCCGCCGCCTCGCCCCAGACCGGACGCAATGCCGCCAGGTCCGCCTGCGCTCCGCCGCAACACAGCACGACGGCGCGTGGCTGGAGCCGCCCGGCCGGCAGGTCCACCGCGCTGACCCGTCCATGCGCAAGGCTCAGCCGGGTGACGGCAGAGTCGCAGCCGATTTGCACGCCCAGCCGCTCGGCGACTGAATACAAAGCGTTCAGCATCGTCTTGCCGCCGCCGAACAGGAAGCTGGTGCGGCGCGAAACCGGCAGCAGCCCGTCTCCCGCACGTTGAAACGGCACGCCGTGCGCCTCAAGCCACGGCACCACGGACGCCGACTCCGCCGCCAGCGTCCGGCAGAGCACGGGATCGCCTCGGCCTTCGCCGATGCGGCCGAGTTCGGCGAGAAACTCGGCCTGCCCATACACACCGGGCGAGAACGGTGTCGGCGCGTCATGCACTACCCGCAGGTTGCGGGCATGCCGGGCGTTGCCGCCGCGCAAGGCTCGCGGCGCCCACTCCAGAAGCTGCACGGAGGCGCCGGCCCGTCGCGCGGTTATGGCGGCGCTCAGCGATGCAATGCCGCCGCCGATAACCAGCACGTCAGGAACGGCAGCCGGGATCGCCATGTCGGGCCGCACCCTGGGGCGCACGAGCGTGCGCGTCCAGCATCGCGTGCGCAGAAGAGCTCACGGCGCGGGCACGCTCAGCGGAAGACGATCTCCACCCGGCGGTTCTGCGGCTCGCGCACGCCCGGGCCGGTGGCGACCAGCAGCCTCGTGTCACCCAACCCGTCCACCCCTATGATCGGCTGTTTCACCCCGTCGCGCACCAGCTCCGCGGCCACGGCCTTGGCGCGGCGCAGCGACAAGGCCGTGTTATATCGATGCGTGCCGGAGGTGTCGGCATAGCCATCGACCGAGATCCGCGTCACGTCGGTCTGCGCCGCATTCCGCGCGGCCTCGGCGATCACCTCCCGGGCGCGGTCCGTCAAATCGGCCCGGTCCCAGTCGAAGAACACCAGGTAGCTGCGAACGGGGGCAGCAGGCGGCGCGGGAATGCCCGGTCCGGCTGCGGGGGGCGGCGCGCCGAACGTCCAGCGCAGGCCGGCGTTGAACGACCAGCCCCGGAAGCCGCCGTCGTTGACCACGTTCTGCTGCCAGGCAACGTCGCCGTACACTGAAATCGTCCGCGTCAGGGTCCCGGTGACACCGCCGCCGATCTGCACGGATGTGCCGTAGTTGGCGACGCCGAACGGGACATTGCCGATGGTCGCGTCGCCGCTGCTGCCGAACCCTTGGAGAACGTTCAGCTTGGCGTAGGGCGTGATGCGCGTCTCATCCGGGCCGGCGAACGGATGCACCAGCCGGACGCCGACACGGGCGACGGACTGGTTCAGGCCGCCGATGTTGACGTCGATGCCATTGCCATCGACACGATTGCCGAATTGCAGATGCTGGTACACAAGCTGCGCCTGCGGTTCGAGCGAGAAGCCGGCGGGCAAGGCGAACGGATAGCCGGCTTCAACCGACGCCGCGATGCTGCTGCCGTTCAGGCCGGTGCCGGCGCCGGGCTGCGTAGTGGTGACCGAGCCGTCGAACGCGCCGGCGGCAACGATGCCGTCGACATACCACCCCGAGCGGGCCTGCCAGGTCACGACCGCTGCCCCGGTCTGCGTGTTAAACAGCGCCTTGCTGGTTCCATCCACCGCGCTCGGCTGCATCCACAACCGCCCGAAGGTGCCCGCGAAGCCGGCGCGCAGCGTGCCGTCCTGGTCGTTGCGGGCGATCCAGTTGCCGCCGATTTGCGTCGCGCCGTAGTCCTCGGAAAAATTGTAGCCATAGCCACCGAAGCCACGGTCGCTGACCGCGTCGTAGGTGCCGCCCAGTCCGCGCACGAAGACCTCACCGCCGGCATCGATGCCGAGCGCCTGCGCGTCGCGGATCTCGCCCAGCCGCCGATGCAGCGAGTCGAGATCCTGCAAGCCGGCATTGAACAGCGCCAGCGGCGCGGTGATATAGGCCGGCACCTCGGGCGCGACCGCCGGACGTTCCGGTTCGGGGCCTGGACCCGGTTCCGGACCGGGGCCCGGTTCGGGTCCCGGACCGGGGTCCGGGGTCACATAAACGCTTTGCAACCGGTAGTCCCAGTTTCCGGCGGCCCCGCCGACAAGGTTCTGGCTGACGGCGGCGGTGCCGTTGGGCGATCCCGGGCCATAGGCGTAAAGCTGATAGCGATACGGCGTATCCCCCGTGACATATCCGTTCGCGAGGGTGAACACCGTCGCGGACGAAGCACCCGCCACCTGCACCAGCGAGATGCCGTCCGTCGGCGACGGAACCTCGACGCTGGTGAAGGCGCCGGCTCCGCTCGCATGCACCTGCAGCACCGTGCTGCCGGACGCACTCCCCGAAATCAGCAGCCGATCGGCTGATTGGTTGGAGAGAGGGCCGCCGCCGTTGAGCAGCGCGTTCAAGACGACGGTGCCGCCCTGCGGATCGTAATTGCCATGCACCGACAGCACGTTGCCGATGGACGTGCCGGCCAGGTTGACCACCCCCGGATTGGCCAGATCGCCCTGGATCGTGAACGTGCCGGTGGGGCCGCCCGCATAGGCTGGCACGGCATTGCCTACGGCGATGGTGCCGAAATTCGCAACTGAATCCCCGACACTGCCATAGCCGCCCAATGTCGCGCCCGGGGCAACCGTGACGGCGCCGCTGCCGGACAGCGAGGCGCTCTGATGCGCGGCGTCGCCGACGATCAGGGTTCCCTGCGTCACCTCCGTCCCGCCGGAGAACGGATCGATGCCCGTCAGGATCAGCGAGCCGGTGCCGATCTTGGTCAGGCCGCCGCTGCCCGTGATGGCCTGCTGGATCGTCGTCGTGTAGCCCTGCGTGTCGAACGTGCCGCCTCCGGCGAAGCCGTTGTTCGGCCCGTTCAAGGTGATGGACCGGGTCGCGGACAGGTTGAAGCTGCTGCCGAACTGCAGGCCGCCGCCGTTGAAAGTCAGCCCGCCGGTGCTGGCGCCGAGCGCGGAGTCGGCGACGACCGAGATCAGGCCCTGGTTGAAGACCGTGCCGCCGGAATAGGTGTTGACCCCGGTCAGCGTCAGCGTGCCCGCACCCTGCTTGACCAGCACGCCGGTGCCCCGGATGACGCCCGCATAGGTGCCGTCGGCGGGCTGCACACCGTCCGGGGAGACCTGGTTGATCAGCACGATGCCATTGTCGGTGATCGAGGGCGGCAGGCTCTGCGCGCGCGCCTCCAGCGTGGCGGTCGGATCGCTTCCGGGATTGACGACGATGCTGCCGTCGAAATTGGCATTGTTGCCGGTCAGTTGCAGGGTGCCGCCGACGATGTAGACCGCGAGCGGCGCGCCGCTGTTCTGCCCGATGGACCCGGTCAGGGTCCACACGCCGGCGCCGGTCTTCGTCAGCGTCTGGAAGTTCGAAACCACGCCGGGCAATGAATCGGAGGCGCCGGCGACCGCATCCAGTGTGAGCGTGTTGGTGCCGCCGCCGCCGTCGAAATTGCCAGTGATCTTCGATCCGGTGAACAGCGTGACGTTGTCGTTGCCGCCCTGGAAATCGAGGTTGCCGTTCACCACGCCGCCGGTTTCGTTGATGAAGTTGATCCCGACACTGCCCAGGCTGCCGATGGCCTGGCCGGTCAGGCCGGGGTTGGATCCCCCCGGCAGCGCGGTGATCGTGCCGTAATTATCGACCGTGTTCCGGCCGGCCGACGAGGTCAGGTTCTCGAAGAAGATCGCGGAGCTTGGGCCGCCCTGGATCAGGCCGTGATTGACGATGGTATTGCCGCCGCCCATGGCGTTGATCGCTTCCGACGTCTGCTGCGTCCCGATCGCGATCGCCGAAGCACCTTTCTGGATCGTTATCGTCCCGTTGTTGTTAAACTCGATCGTGTTGTCGCCCTTGCCATAGCCGCCGCCGGTGGCGCTTCCGTTGGTTGTCGTCGTCACCGTCGATCCGCTTTGCAGCGTGACCGTCGCGCTGTCGCCGAGGCTGATTGCGTTGCCGTTGGTGACGCTGATCTGCGCGGCGGGTCCGGTTATGACCGAGCTCCCCGGCGGCGTGGCGGCGGCTGAGCCGATGGTGGAGGTATAGGGATTGGGGGCTGTTCCGTCGCAGGTTGTGGTGATCCCGACGGCGACACAGTTCGCCAGGGCTACCGTCGGCAGCAGCCCGATAATCAGCAATGCCGCGAGGATGGCGGGCAGGCGGCGGAAAAGGAGCAATCTGTCGAACGTCACGTTACGCATGGGCCCCGTCGCGGTCGGTCTCGGCGATGTCGCAACATGTTTTCCATGTAACGGGGACGAGAATGCAATAAATACGTGAACGAGGCACAATCAGGCCATGGGGTGCGTCTTTTTTACCACGGTCAGGCGGCTTCGGAACGTTTCGCTGCATTGGGCGGGGGGCGAGGTCGCGGGCCGGCGGATCAAATCCGATGCCGGCGGAGCTCGGGGGAACCTCAGCGGAGACGTGCTGCCAATGGGATCGAGTTCGTGGGGTGGGGCCGCGCCGTCGACCACCCCGCCGGGAGGAAGCTCGATCCGACGAACCGGCTTGAACAAGGGTGCCGCTGACTTTCGAAGGCAGATAGCGGGTCGATCGCGGCTGGCGACCCAAGAGCGAGATCGCCGATACGCGGATTGTCGGCCCGGGGCGCACGGTTTTGTGCAAATCGTGTAGTGACCCGATAAGATGTATGAGGCAGACTGCTTTCGATCGGTGACCGGGTTAGGCTCGAACCGGCGTTCCGGCCTCTCCGCCCACCCAGGTCGTGACGGAGTCGGAAGCCTAATGTAATCGGAGCTTTCACGATGCGATCACTTTATAGGCGAGGGATCCTGCTTGGCGGCACCGCGACGGCGCTCGCACCGGCGATACTGCGGCATGCACGCGCCGATCAGACGCCGGGGGTAACGGATACCGAGATCAAAATCGGCAATACCATGCCTTACAGTGGCCCCATATCGGCGAACGGAACGATTGGCCGGGTCGAAGCGGCCTATTTCCGGATGATTAACGAACAAGGCGGGATGAACGGGCGGAAACTCAACTTCATCTCTTACGACGACGCGGGAAGTCCGCCCAAGACCGTCGAACAGACGCGACGGCTGGTCGAGGAAGACGGTGTGGCGTTCCTTTTCAACCCACTTGGGTCAAGTAACGCCGCCGCAACATACAAGTATCTGAACGGAAAGAGGGTTCCACACTTATTCATCTCCTCGGGCGCCGACAAATGGGGCTTCCCGGCTCAGCATCCGTGGACGATCGGTTGGATGCCGAGCTTCCGTGTCGAGGCCAGAATTTACGCAAGGTATATCAAAAGCACAAAACCGGCCGGAAAGATTGGCATTCTTTATCAAAACGACGATCTGGGCAAAGACTATGTCGCCGGCGTACGCGACGGCCCGGGCGATGCATTCGCCGATGTGGTTGCGGTTTCGTACGAACTCACCGATGCGACGATCGACTCGCAAATAACCACTCTGCGGGGTGCCGGGGTCGACGCCCTGGTTACTGCCGCAACACCGAAATTCGCTGCGATGACCATTCGCAAGGTCAGTGACCTCGACTGGCATCCGCTGCATGTATTGAGTTTTATTTCGACGTCAGTCGCCGCCGTTATGATCCCGGCAGGACCCGAGCACGGAATCGGGATTGTCAGTTCCGCTTATCTTAAAGATCCAACCGATCCTGCATGGACGCAGGATCGAGGCATGCTGGCGTGGAGAGACTTTATGGCACAATATTACCCGGGCGGGGATCTCAAGGATCAATACAATGTCTATGGCTATGCCGTCAGTCAGACGATGGTGCAGGTTTTGCGCGCATGCGGCGACGATCTGTCTCGCGAGAACATAATGAAGCAGGCAACCAGTCTGGATCACTTTGAGTCACCGGCTTTGCTGCCGGGCATCACGGTGAACACCAGTCCAACCAATTACCGTCCGTTGCGACAGCTTCAGATGATTCGCTGGAACGGAAAGACATGGGAGCGCTTCGGCGATATCATTGAGGGCGGCGACGCCTGACGGCTGCACTGCTCGCGGTTTCCGGCTATTCCTCCACGAACGGATTCTTCGTCCCGCGCAACTGCAACCGTATCGGAGTCCCCGGCAGCTTGAACGTTTCCCGCAGGCTGTTCACCAGGTACCGCGTGTAATCCTCCGGCGTCTGCTCCGCCCGCGTCCCGAACACCACGAATGTCGGCGGCCGCGCCTTCGCCTGGGTCACGTATCGCAGCTTCAGCCGCCGCCCGCTGACCAGAGGCGGCTGGTGCGTCTCCAGCGCGTGCTCGAACCAGCGGTTCAGCTCCCCGGTCGGGATGCGCTTGTTCCATACCTCATGCGCCAGCCGCACGGCCGGCAACAGACGCTCGACCCCCGCGCCGGTCAGCGCCGACAGGGTGACAACCGGGATGCCCTTCATCTGCGCCAGGCTGTCCTCCAGCCGCTCCGTCACCGCCTTGCGCGTGGCATTGCGATCGGCCACCGCGTCCCATTTGTTCAGCGCGACGATGCAGGCCCTGCCCTCCCGCTCCACCAGCCGGGCGATCTGCAAATCCTGGTCGTGGATGCCATCGGCGGCATCGACGCACAGCACCACCACCTCCGCCATCTTCAGCGCCTGGATGGCGGAACTGACCGACATCTTCTCCAGCGATTCCTCGACCTTGGAGCGCCGCCGCAGTCCGGCGGTATCGACGATCTCAACCGCCCGCCCCTGGTCGTCCGACAGAATCACGGAAATCGCATCCCGCGTCAGCCCCGGTTCCGGCCCGGTGATCATCCGCTCCTCGCCCAGCAGCCGGTTCAGGAGCGTGGATTTTCCGGCATTCGGCCGCCCGACGATGGCCAGCTTCAGCGGCCGGTCATCCCCGGCCTCCTCATCCTCCGTCTTCTCCACCGGAGGCAGCCGATCGGCTATTTCCGACATGAGATCGGCGATGCCGTCGCCGTGTTCGGCGGAGACCCCGACGGGATCGCCCAATCCCAGCGCGTACGCATCCAGGATCGAGGATGTCGCCAGCCGACCCTCCGCCTTGTTCGCCACCACCAGCACCGGCTTGCCCTGCCGCCGCAGCCATTGCGCAAAATGCGCATCCGCCGGAGTCACCCCCGCCCGCGCGTCGATCACGAACAGCACCAGATCGGCTTGCTCCACCGCACTGGCGGAGCCGGCGCGCATTCGGCCGGCGAGCGTCTCGGGTGCGGCTTCCTCCAGCCCCGCGGTGTCGATCAGGATGACGTCCCGGCCGCGCAAGGTCGCCTCGGCTTCCTTGCGGTCGCGCGTGACGCCCGGCGTATCGGCCACCAGCGCGATGCGGCGCCCGGCCAAGCGGTTGAACAGCGTGGACTTGCCGACATTCGGGCGTCCCGCCACGACGACAATCGGCAGCATGCGATGATACTCCGTGATGCAGCGCGCCTCATCGGAGGCGGCGAGCACCTACCTTAGCGCCAAAAGCCGCCCGTCGTTGGTTATTACCAGCACGGTGCCGCCCGCGACGACCGGGGCGAACGGCGCGGCGGCGGCCGACAGGGTAATGTGGCCAAGGATTTCCCCGGTGTACGGGCTGACCGACAGTGCGTCCTCGCTGGTGCCGGTGACGATCAGGCGGTCGCTGACCAGCAGCGGGCCGTACCAGGTCAGCGTGTCCTTGCGCTTCTCCGGGTCCGCATAGCGCGGCAAGTCGGTGATCCAGGAGACCCGGCCGTCGGTGATGTTGACCGCGGCGATCTGCTGCTGGGCGGAGATCAGGAACATCCAGTCGCCGGCGATGGCGAAGGTGTCCTCGCCGGCGACCTGGCGTTCCCACACCCGGCGGCCGGTGGGCACGTCGTTGCAGACCAGCAGCCCGCCCATGCTGATGGCGTAGACCAGGCCGCCGACGATCACCGGCAGGGCGCGGATCGACAGGAAGTCTCCGCCGCTGGCCCGCCCGCGCGAGGCGCCGAGACCGTCGGTCCAGGCCACGCTGCCGCTGTCGGCGCGCAGCGCGGCGAGTTCGCCGGAACCGAAACCGCCGATGACGAGGCCCTGATAATAGGCCGGCGCGGGTTCCCCCAGCATCGACGTCACCGGTTCGGCCGCCTGATGCGTCCACAGCGGATGGCCGTCGGCGGTGGCATAGGCGCTCAGGTGGTCGTCGATCGTGGTGACGAACAGCCGCCCGTCGGCGATCGTCGGTGCGGAGCGGGCCGGCACCCCGAGATCGCGCCGCCAGGTCTCCTTGCCGGAGGCAAGGTCCAGGGCGACAAGCTGCGACAGCCCGTTCACCGCATACAGCGTGGTTCCGTCCACCCCGAGGCCGCCGCCGACATTGGTGCTGTCCACGTCCTTCGGCTTGGTATCGACCCGCCACAGCCGCCTGCCGTCCGACAGGTTGAACGCCGACACCTCGGCATCCGAATCCATGGTGAACACCGTGCCGCCGTAGACCACCGGCTGCGCCATCAGAATTTGCCGTTTGCCGCCGCCCTGTCCGATATCCGCCCGCCATACCTCGGCCAAATGGTCGTTGGCGGCGAGATGCCCCATCAGATGGGCCGGATTGCCGCCCGCCTGCGGCCAGGCCGCGTTGGAGACCGCGGGCGGCAGCACCACCTTCGGCGCGCCCTCATCCACCACCAGTCCCCGCCGATCGGCGAAGATCGCGTCGCGCTTGCCGGGAAGCGGCGTCTTCTTTTCAGAGAAGATGTTGTCGAACCATGAGCAGCCGGACAGTGCCGACGCGGCGGCGAGCAGCGTGGTCCGGCGGGCCAGCACGGCGCCGCCGGATTTGGTCGAGGTATTCAAGGTCACGCCAGGCTTCCCGATTGGTTGTTGGTGCGCGCGGCGGCCATCAGCCCAGTCCGGCAAGCAGGGCCGCTGCACGGGCGCGCAGGCCCGAGGGTGCCTGGAAGTCGATCGACAGCGCCTTCAGCCGGGTCTTCGCGTCCTCGATCTTGCCCTGGCGCAGATCCAGGATGGCAAGCTGCTCCCGCGCCAGAGCGGACCATGGGTTGTCCGGGACGGCCAGCGGTTCCAGCCGGGCCTGAAGCAGGCCGGGGTCGCCGCGGTCGATCTGCCGCGTCGCCGCGGTCAGGCTGGCGAGGTCACGCAGAAGCGAATCCGCGCTGCTGTCGGCGGCGACCTGGTTCCACAGCGCGATGGCCCCCGGCAGGTCGCCCGAATCGGCCTTCAGACCGGCGGCGCGCAGGCGGGCGAGGGTCTTGTAACCCTCCGGCCCCGCTTCGGCCATCTGGTCCAGGCTTTGGATTTGGCTGGCCTGCCTGGTGCCGGGAGCGGCCTGCTCCAGCGCCGTCTGGATTGCCACGAAGCGCGTTGCGGTGGCGGCATCCTGTTCATATTGCAGGTGATTCCAATATTTCCAGCCGGCCGTGGCGCCGACGATCGCGACTGCGCCGACGACGGCCAGCCAGCCGTATTGCCTGACCAGCTTTTGCGCGCGCTCGGCGCGGAGGTCCTCATCGACCTCGTCGAAAATATCAACCACGTGGAGTCTCTCGCCCTGCCTGCACGCGCCACGGCACCGGGGCGCCTGGCGGCGGCGGACCATAGCGGCGTCGGGGTGTGGCCGCAAACCGTCGCGGCGGCAAGAGTTCATTTACCTTTTGGTTCTATGCAGGGGGGATGAAGAAGGTTCTCTGGTTGATTTTTCTCCCTTTGGCCGGGTGCGGCTGGCCCCCGGACATGATTGCCACCGCGGTTATCGGCACGAGTGCCGGCAGCGTGGCGGCCATCGGCCGCACGCCGGTGGATGCGGTGATCTCCGTGGTCAGCGGCAAGGACTGCTCGGCCGTGCGGCTGGAGCAGCACAAGACGTATTGCCGCCCGGTCGAGCCGAAGCCGCAGCCGCCGCCGTTCTGCACCCGCAGCCTGGGGGTGGTGAACTGCTGGTCGGACCCGGCGACCCTGCCGAACCATCCGGCGGGAGTGGCGGACGGGCCGTCGGTGCTGACGCCGCAGCAGGAGGCGGACCGGACCCGGGGATGGCCGTGAGAGGGTGGTTGAGCTTGCCGCGGAATGCCGCTATAGGGTGATGCGACGCCCCTGTGGGGCGTGATGGACCCGTAGCTCAGCTGGATAGAGCGTCGCCCTCCGAAGGCGAAGGTCGCACGTTCGAATCGTGTCGGGTCCGCCAACCCCCCGGGACGCCTGCGGGATCTCCTGGTTCCTGTGGTTCAGATCATCCTCGCCCGACGCCGTCGTCGAGCGACAGCCGGCGTCCGTTCCGGCGCGCGAAATATCACCCTGGTTCCGGACGATCGCCCCCCGAAACGCCGCCGGCAAGCAAGTTCGCTGCTTTGCCCTCGACGCCTCCTCAGCTTGTCCGCGCCTGCCCGCGGCTTCGCGCCAGCAGGCCGTCAGCCTGTTCACGGATCTCGGCGGAGACCCTCGCATCGAGCCGAGCCAGCCAGCTCGGCGGGATGTCCTGCACCCCGTAAGCCGCGCCCGCCAGCATCCCCGCCAACGCGCCGGTGGTGTCGGCATCGCCGCCCTGGTTGACGGTTTCAACCACGCAGGAATGGAAACTGTCGGTGGCGAAGAAATAATGCAGCACCGTCTGCACGGTATCGACCACATAGGCGCTGGAAAGCCCCCGATACGGCTTGAAGCGGAATGTCGGCTGCGCGGCCACCAACGCATTGGCCTCGCGACGGGCCGCGGCCACGCCTTCGGCTGCAAGCAGCACCCGCGTCATCCGCCCGAGCGCCAGCACCGCCGCGTCCGACAGCGGGTGATGGTGGGTCACATGGCTCTGCTCGATACTCCAGCGCTCGAAGGCTGCCTTATCGGCCAGCGTGGCCAGCACGACAGGCAGGTTGCGCATGAGCGCACCGTTGCCGGCATCGCCTTCGCTGAACGTGCCGCCAACCGATCCGTCGGCCATGTAGCGGCGGATGCCGCGGCGGCAGGTATTGCCGACATCGACGGGCTTGCCCCTCAGCCACGCGGCGAACTGCTCGCAGACACGCCCGACGTCCCAGGTTTCCGCCTCCAGGATGGCGCGGCCCAGGCATAGCGCCATCTCGGTATCGTCGGTCACCTGGCCGGGTGCCAGTCGCAGCCAGCCGCCGCCGGTGATCGTTTCGTGCCTTCCGTAGGCGGTGCGGATTTCCCCGCTTGTCATGAATTCGACGGTCGCGCCGAGCGCGTCGCCGGCGGCAAATCCGAGATAGGCGCCAAGCGCCCGTTCATGCAGCCCGGACATCGTCACCTCAGTCCCAACGGACAACGACCCGGTATTCCCCGCCGATGACCAGATGCTCACTTTCGGCCTGCAGCGGATGCCGCGGAAACAGGGCGTTGGAGAACAGGATTTTCGTTACGGGGACCTGCGCCTCCAGGATACGGCTGCCAAAGATGCCTGCGATATCGCGGTCGCTCGAGAAGGAGAGGACATTGTTGAACAACACCACCGCGGTGCGCCGATCGATCTGCTGTACGACTTTCGTCTCGTCGTATTCGTTAGTTCCACGGAACAGCGTCACATGTGTCCTGCCGGGATCGAAACGGCGAAACTGCCATTGGCAGAATTCGTACAGCAAGTCGAACTGCACGTAAATAGAATTGTCATGAAAGCGAGTCGCCATCTTTTCCGCGACATATGCCGTCCAGACATCGACTTTATCGGGATTGATCGGCTCCTTGTGATGGGTGGGCAGCAGGCCGAAGCGGCTTTCCACCCAGCCCTTGATCACCGCGCCTTCCGGGCTGTTGGAATCGTAGCCCCAGCCGCGCAGCAGGCGCATATAGCTGGATCGGAAACGCCGGCGCGAGCCGGTGGGGCGGTCGCGCTGTTCGGGATCGATGCCGAAAACCGCATGGATATAGGTCTCGAACGCCTCCGCGGCTTCCGCCGGGGTCTCCGCCTGATCGAGCATCTCGAACAGGCTGCGATTGAATTCACGCACCCCGGCGATGCGCAGCGTCCGCGGATCATCGTTGAAGCGCCAGCTTCCAAGGTGGCGCGACGGCACGTTGACGAGATTGCTGCTGTGACAGGCGCGATCAAACTCGCCATCCAGTTCGTCGGCCAGTTCGGCAATAGTCATGCCTCGACCCGATCGGGCGGCCGGTTCATTGCCGGCCTGGCGGGCAGGAAAGGAAACCAACACAGCGCATCAATCTTTCCCAACAGACGCTCCCGGCGCGCACCATAGCCACCCGCCCCAATCGTTCGATCGGCTCCGCGTGCCCGATCCTTCCGTCGCATCATATCTGGTCGGTGGGTCAAAGTCATGTCTTCGATTTCGTCGACGATCGCAACCCATGCGGCCGATCGGCGCGGGCCGCTCGGGCGGCGCCGCGGGCGATTTTCGCCGCCCCCCGATTATCCTGGCCCAAGCGGGAGCGGGGCCTTTAGGGGCGGGCGCGATTTGTATCGCAATTCGCCCGGCGGGCTTTGCCCGACTTCCCGCCCCTGCGGGTTCCCCCGCGTCCGGTTTGGCCCGAAAGCCAGCCTGGCAGCGGTGATCGCGATCTGCTTGCGCGTACGTTCCGCCGCACCGCCACCGCGCCGGCCGGATGGTTCGCAGGCCTGGCGATCTCGTATTGCATGGCGCCGCGCCATCCCGCTGATCCCGGATCAATTCGGATGCGCAGTTTCCGGGTTGTGCCGAGCCCGCAGGTTTGCTAGTCTGAAACCCTGACTAACTATCGCGTAGTCGTATCCATGGGGGCCGCGGTGACTGCTTTGCCGGAAATGCCGATCGCCGATGCGGCGAGACGCATCGACGTCATCGAACAATCCGCGCCGCTGACGTCCGGCGGCGGAGCGACCTTCGGGTAGGGATTTGACCAACCGGATCAAGAACAAGCGTTCAGACTTCGCACCTTCAGCGCAGCCCTGCAAAATTATCATTTGAATAACGTTCATCTCGATACCGGCGCGATGACGCTTATCAAGGACGGATACAGATTAAAGGAAACATGTTACCTGGTCCCACCGGAAGTTTACGAGCAGGCATGTGTGATCGCGCATCAGGTTATTAAACTTGATCCGGGAATAAGTTATATAATGGCCAGAAACTTCGATAATTATTACCATTGGACGGTTCAGGCCATTCCCGCAATAGACTGGTCGCTTCGATACCTGCCGGTGGCGAATTTCGCCCTTTTGTCGGGTCGTCTAACGAAATGGCAGGCTGAAACGCTGGCGATCCTGGGGCACGATCGAGTGGCACGAATAGCTTTTGATACGCACAGGTGCTATTTCGTGCCTGACCTCGATTACAGCGAATTCCAGAACGGACGCACATCATTCGAGGTATCGCTCTCCGCACAATCCACATACAGGCGCCTTGCGGCGTCTGCGATCAATTCATCTCGTGCCGATTGCGACATCGTATATCTTGCACGAACCGACACCGCAAACCGGACAGTTGAGAACGAAGGAGAGATCATTAAGCTGGTCGAGTCCGAAGGGATCCAGGCGGTCGTCCCGGGAAGTCTATCCGTAGAGAGGCAGATCAATCTGTTTGGCAAGGTGGACGCTGTCATCGGCCCCCATGGCGCCGGTATGACCAATATAGTCTTCTGCCGCCCCGGATCTGCTGTCTACGAAATGGGTACGACGCACTATAGAAATCCCTGCTTCGCTCGCCTCGCTCAGTCCGCGGACTTGAACTATACGATCGACCTGTTTCGCGGCAGCGGTGACGATTGCGGCGGTGACATGCATTCGCGTCGTTGGACGATCGATCCCGACGTCGTCCTTCGACGCATCCATGAGATCAAGGCGCATGTCGCCTCAATGCGATCCGCTCCGGTGTTTGTGAGCGAGATGGGCAAGGAACCGGGTCCGACCTCGCCGGCGCCGCTCACAAAACATGCAGGCAGTTCGGTTACCGTGCCGGCGACAGCGGCGGCCATGGATCCGTTTGCGACCACTATACACCCCGCAAACATCGGGCGGCTCATGCTTGCCTTCGAAAGTCTCGGCGATAACGGCGAGTTCGGTTTGATACAGCGGCGCGCCGGCGTCGAGCCGCTCGGGTTGCTCCGGTTCAGCGGGATAGCGCGGCCGGTAGAAGTCAGGCTCGATGCAGTGGCAGTCGCCTTGGCGCGGGGATTCGAGGGCCTCGGCGTCAGTGGCACCCTGACCGTATATCCGGACGGCCAGGCGGCTCCCCGCGAGTTTCTGGTGCGGGATTCCGTTTATGACCTGATGTATCGTACCGGAATTCACGAAGGCGAACTCGAGGCCGACGCGCTTCGCGACCGCGAGCCGGCGCGCCTGGCATTTCTTCGCCGAAAGCTGCTGAGCGATCTGCAGACCGGCGAAAAGATATGGGTCTGGAAATCACGGACGACCTCCGATCGTCACCAGGTTGAGCCGCTGCTCGATGTGCTTCGGCGCTTCGGCCCTAACACTCTGCTTTGGGCGGTGGAAGCGAACGACACGCATCGGCCGGGAACCGTGGAGCGGCTCGACGTCGACCTGATCAAGGGATACGTGGAATGTTTCGCGACTGATGACACCGCAGCCGATGTCCGGCCGGCTGCCTGGTTCGAGGTTTGCCGGGGCGCATTTGAGTTGTATCGGCAAAGCCCGCCCCGTCCGGAACCTGAGATCGTGACCGCCGCGGCGCCCGCCGGAGATCGATTCATCCGGCGGCTGGCCGAAGCCGCCGATGAGACCATAACCATTGAGCGCGCGACAGGCCATCGGGGACGCGGGCATATCCGGCTGGGCGAGAGTCTGTCACGCAACCAGCATGGCGCAGCCTTCGCGGCGCTCGCTGTCACCACCAGCGTGCAAAGCCACATCATTGCCAATGCGACACTGGACGCCGACACGTTGCTGCTGCTTCAGGACGGACGAGTCATCCCGGAGGCGGTCCATTACTTTCCAAGGGACAAGGCCGGCTGCCCGGACCGCGGCGCGGAAAGGCTGATCCGGCTGAAGGGAGGCCAAGACGTCGTCCTCGGCTACAATAATGCGCACCGGAGCTACCGGCACTGGCTGACGGAGTGCCTCCCCGCTATCGATTGGTCGCTGCGCCGGGAGCGCTTGCGACAGGTTCGCCTCGTGCTTCCAGCGCTGGAGCAATGGCAGGAGGACCTCCTGCACCTGCTCGGGTGCGACGCAGTCCCGCGGCTGACGCCCGCGCCGGACACGCGCTATTGTCTCCCCCGCCTCGAGTATGCCGATTTTCTCTCCGGCCGGACCAGCTTCGGCGTTTGCATGAGCGCCCTCGATACCGCACGGCGCATTCTTGCAGCCGTGCCCGCTGCCGCCTCGCCGCACAGGGTTCTTTATGTGCCGTGCACGAACCCCCATTACGGGTCGATCCGCAACGAAGCCGAGCTGGCCGATCGGCTTCGGCAACGCGGCGTCCATGTGATCGACTGGAACGGCCTGAGCACGGCCGCCCGCATCAATCTGTTTCGCCACGCGGATGCGGTGATCGGACCCACCGGCGAGGGCTTGGCCGATATCCTGTTTTGCAAGCCCGGCACTTTGCTTTGGGAATGGATGCCGCGGCATCATCTGGACGTCACGTTCAATCGCCTGGCGCAGGCTGCCGCGATTGACTACCAAGGGGATCTGTTCGAGAGCGTCGCGGACCCGGAGACGGCCGGGTTGTGGGACGTTGATGCTGAAGTGCTCGATCGCGGCCTCTCGGAGATTTTCGACCGCTTGGCAGCGCAAACGACGACCAACGTCACCGCCGCTCTCACCGCCGGCCCGCCGCGACCATTATCGGCGATGGAGTTTCTGAGCCATTCGCGGCCGGACGTCCCTCCGTCAGGGACGCCTGCCGGAACAAGACAACGCGGCTGGCTGAGAAGACTGTTTCGACGTAACGCTCGATCGAACATTACCGCTGATGCTGATCAGTAGTATTTGCCGATCGAATGGTTTCCGGTGCTCCCGCTCAGCATAGCACACCCCGGGAGGCGCCGGGTCCGGTTTTCGACACAATGCTGCGCGGCCGGTTTCCGCTACCGCTACTTATTATCCCCGGCAATCCACCCGCGGATGATCCCCAGCGTCGCCTCCGGATAGCGATCCACCAACTGCGTCACCTTGCGGATCGACGACGACCGCATCTGGCCCTGGATGCGGGCGAGCGTGACCATTTCATCCTCCTCCGGCGGCGCCTCGCTTTCGTCCGGCAGGCTGCGCGGCACGGCCCCCGCCGCGATGCTGCGCGGCGCGCCTGCGGCAGCCTGAGGCTCCAGACTCAAGCCGGTGCCGGAAATGCCCAGTTGCTCCGCCTGCGGACCGGAAGGCGCCATCGTAGCGGGCGGACGGGCGAGGCCGGCGAAAATCGACCGGGCGGTCAGCAGAATCACCCCGATGCCGACAATGCTGAACGCCACCATTTGCAGCGTCTTCACCAGCTTGCCACGCTCCATCGCCGGCGGCGCGGCGGAACCCGGCTCGGGTTCGTCCGCCGGATTGACGAACGGCATGCTGACGACCTCCACCACGTCGCCGCGCTTCTCATCGAAGCCGATGGAGGTCTTCACCAGCTTCTCGATCCGGTCGAGTTCGGCCTGGTCGCGCGCTTTCCAGGCGTGCTTGCCGTCGGGGCCGACATCATCCACGCCGTCCACCATCACCGCGAGCGTGATCCGCTCAACCTGCGGCTGGTCATGCACCGTGGCGCGGACGGTCTTGGTGATCTCGTAATTGGTCGTCTCCTCCTGCCGCCCTTCCTGGCTGCCGCTGGTCTGGGTGTTGGCGGCGTCGGCGTTCGGCAGGTTGTTCTGCAACGAGACCGGGGCCGCGCGATCCGTCGTCTTGTTGTTCGCGGTGACGTTCTGCGTGCTGCGGATCACCGCGCTGTCGGGATCGAACTTTTCCAGCGTCTCATTGACCTTGTCAAAGTTCATCCGGACCGAGGCTTCGGCATGGACATGGCCCGCGCCAAGGCTGCGCTCCAGCAACTGTTCGACGTCCTGCGCCAGCCGGAACTCCGTCTTGCGGCGGATGTCGTCGGCCTGCATCGAGCGCAGCCGCGGGTCGTCCGCGTCGCCGGCCTGCACCAGCAAATGCAGGTTGGAGTCGACGACAGTGATGTTCTGCGGCTTCAACCCGGGCGCACCGGCGGCGACCAGGTTGACGATCGACTGCACCGCCTCGGGCGACAGCGATTGCCGCCCGGCCAGGGTCAGCATGACGCTGGCCTGGGCCTCTCGCCGCTCCCGCTGGAACGGTTCGCGGCGCGGCAGGACGAGATGCACGCGGGCATGCGCGATGCCGCGGACCGACTGGATGGTGCGGGCGAGTTCTCCCTCCAGCGCCCGGGTCAGCTTCACCTGCTGGTCGAAATCGGTGGTGGAAAAGTCGCTGCCGCGGTCGAAGATCTCGTAGCCGGTGGTGCCGGTGATCGACAGGCCGGCTTTGGTCAGGGTGGCGCGGGCGGCGCTGATCTCGGTGTCGGGGACGAAGATCTGGCCGCCGGATTCGTCCATGCGATAGGGGATCTTGCGGCGGTCCAGTTCCTCGATCGCCTGCTGGAAGCTGTGCGGGTCGAGGTCGGAGACCAGCAGCGTCATCCGGCTTGTATTGACGCCGTGCAGTTCCAGCATCAGGAACGCGCCGAGCACGCCGATGGCGACGCCAAGCAGGGCGACGGCGCGGACGATGCCGAACTTGCGGAAGATGTCGAGAAGGTTTCTCACGATGCCGGCGGCGCGATCCGTTCTGGTTCAGGCGGTCAGGCCAATGCCGGCCGCCGCGGCCGTCAGTCTAGCGGGGAATGCTTTCCGATTGGTTAACGCCGAGGGCTGTCATTCGAAGGACCCTGACATCCGGCGTTTGCCCGCAAGCCCGACCCGGGGCTAACTGCCTGCCTCTGATCGCTTAACGAAAGGCTGACCATGCCGCCGAACACCAAGCGGGTGTTTTACGTGAACAACGTCGCCGCCCCGGTCTTTCTCGACATCCTGGCGACTCGGCCGGACATCCAGGTGGACAGGCTGGAGAACGACTCCTCCGACGCCGATGCCGAACCCGTCCTATCCCGCGCGCACGCCTATCAGATCGGCTCCACCCGCCAGGAACTGGCGATGAAGTTCCAGGGCTATGCGCCGCTGCTGAAGCGCTGCCCGAACCTGCTGGTGCTGTCCACCAGCGGCGCCGGGTTCGACACCGTCAGCCTGGCGGATGCCACCGCGGCGGGCGTGATCGTGGTCAACCAGGCCGGCGGCAACAAGGAAGGCGTGGCGGAGCACGTGCTCGGGATGATGCTGGCGCTGTCGAAGCGGCTGGTCGCCTCGAACCACGTCATGCGCAGCGGCGTCCCCTATCACCGCCGGGACTTCATCGGCGACGACGTGCAGGGCCGCACGATCGGCATCATCGGCATCGGCCATGTCGGCACCCGGGTGGCGGAGTTGTGCCGCGGCCTGTTCGGGATGCGGGTGCTGGCCTACGACCCGTATCTGACGGCCGAGCAGATCGCGACGCGCGGCGGCGAGAAGGTCGAGGCGCTGGAGGACCTGCTGCGGCAGTCCGATTACGTCTCCGTCAATTGCCCGCACACGGCGGAGACGCGCGGGATGCTGGGGGCGGCGCAGTTCGCGCAGATGCAGCCGCATGCGTATTTCATCACCACGGCACGGGGCGGCATCCATGACGAGGCGGCGCTGGCGGCGGCTCTGACGGCGGGCCAGGTGGCCGGCGCGGGGCTGGATGTGTGGGAGGACGAGCCGCCGCCGTCCGACCATCCGCTGCTGGGCTTCGACACGGTGATCGTCAGCCCGCACACGGCCGGGGTGACGAACCAGTCGCGGCATACGATTGCGAAGATCGCTGCGGAGCAGTTGCTGGATATTCTGGACGGGAAGAAGCCGCCGCGGCTGCTGAACCCGGAGGTCTGGCCGGTGTATCGGGAGCGGTTCGCGGGGATTTTGGGGGTGACGCCGGAGGCGTAGGGGATGCAGGCATGACCAAGGTCGCCGCGGCTGACGAACCGGCCTTCCGGATGAGCCGTGAGGACTACCGGGCCTGGGCGGAACAGCAGGTAGCAGGCCGCTTCGAGCGGGTGAACGGCGTGGTGGTGGCGAAGGCTCCGGAAAGGGCCAAGCATAACCTGCGCAAATTCAGGATTGCCCAAGCGTTGGATGCCGCTGTGCGCGCTGGAGGACTCTCCTGCCAGGTGTTTACCGATGGGATGACGGTGGAAATCGGAGACAGCGACTATGAACCCGATGCCGTGCTGCGCTGCGGCGGCACGTTGCCGGGTGACGCTATCGCCGTTCCGGACCCTCTGGTTATCGTGGAGGTCTTGTCCCTCGGCACCAGCGGCATCGACCGAGCATGGAAACTTCAAGAGTATTTCAGGCTGCCGTCGGAGCGCCACTACCTGATTGTCTGGGCGGACAAGCAGCAGATTGTTCACCACCGGCGCGGCGATGATGGCGAAATCGAAACCCGGACCGTCACAGGTGGCGAAATTGGTCTCGATCCGCCGGGCATCACGATCACGGTTGAAGACATCTACGCCTGAAGCCTGGAAGATCCCCGCGACCGGATGCGCCTCGAACCGGCAAGCGACCATCGCGCATTCGCCCGAGGTTAACGCACCCACCAGCGTCCATAGGAACTCGACGGGGAATAAAGGAATCGCTGTACGTGGGAAATTTGAGTCGCCATCACGGGATATATCGTCGACGTGAAGCGTTTATTCCTCGGCGGACCCTAAGCCCAAACCTCGCCGCCCTTTGGCGCCGTGAGAAGCGCGACGACGGCGTCACCGGATACCAAGTGGCTCGGTCGTGTCCACAGGCGGATAAGTCTGCCTGCATTCTCCACCATAGGGCATGCAGAGATAGACGCGGCCGGTCCAAGGATTCCGGACCATCGTCATTACATTTCGCGGACCGGCAGGTGTCACTTGCTCGCGTCCAAGGTAGACGACCGTCAACGCCAGCACGATGCACACGGTAAGCAGTGCCTTGTTCAGCAAAGTCATCCCAAAAATTCGGGCGGGGATTGTCGTGCGGGGCGAGGGCACCTGATCCGCCAGTAATGCCGCCGTCCGTTCGTTCGCAATTTCCTTCATCTTCAGTGCGGCTTTGATTTCTGGCGCGCGTTTCCGTTGGTCTCGCAGATCCTGGGCCACCATGAGTAGGGCTTGGTTGTAGGCCCTCCGCTTGTCTGCTACGGACAAGCTGTCATCCGGCGTGCTGCCGTTTTCCTGGTTGCGATTGTGCAGAATCTGGCTCACAGGACTACCTTGCGCCTTTCATAACGGCTCCTGCCAAGGCCGACTGGCCTATGCCTCGGGCAGAACGACGCCTTTTTACAGCTAGAGGCCGCCGCTCACCGAAACAAACATGCTCAGAATGTCCTCGCCGATCTTACGTCTCTGGCGGGGCGTCAATTTGCGCACCGATGCGGCCTCTCCGCTATCATCTCTCCACTCAGGGCTTTTCTGGGTGAGAAGTTGTATCACGTCGTTAAATTTACTGCGAACATTGTCGGGCAATCTAGCTACCAGATCTGAATGCAAGTATTTCAAGTGCGTAAGAGGCCCGGCTGCGGCAGTCATTCGATCTCGAAAGTGCTTTGGGCCGACCAGGCAACCCATCGCTTCCCACAATTTTTGCCTAACATAGCAGTGCTCGATGTGGTCGTCTGTTTCCATAAAGAGTTGCTCCTACATTGAGCTTGGATAGCTGGCACCGAACACTTAACGACCTATAACTCTTGCGAGTATGCCGCGGCGGGCAGGACGCTGGTCAGACGCGCCGGTTGATGCTTTGAAAGACTCGGTATATCGCCGTGCAAAGCCCTCTATTATTCCATCGCCTCTGATCGCACGAGTAGTCGTAGCTCCTGCCGATCCATGTTTCTTCCAAATTGATCTCTCTATCGCCATCTGGAAAAGCTCTTCCGCGCGCTCGGTGTTAAAGGCTCCTTGCTCAACGGCACCGAGAAGTAAGCCTTCAACCCGTTGGATTTCCACCATGGATTCTGAGTCCTGCAGCACATCGCTGATAAGCCGAGTGAAGGCTTCTCGTGCCTGCGGCGTCATATGCTCCCACCCCGAAATCGTCGCCTGATTGACGCTGCGCTGTGTCTCATGTGTTCGACCCGCTCAAACGCCCCGACGCCGCGGCCTTGCGCCGGGGATTTGGTAGCGACGCTCGACAGCAGATGTGACATACAGGCTCGCAGTCACGCGCTAACCTCCAACATCGACAACATTCCTAATTTGCACCGGTACGGGATGTAAGGCAATCCCATTCTTGTGAAGGTCAGACGGCGCCCACCAGTTCGTCCAACGTCACCGGGCACGCGCCGGACACCGGCAACGGCGGCTGGCCATCTATCGTCTCCGGCAGCGCGCGCAAGGCCTTGGCGTATAGGTCCGCCACGTCGATCTTCTGCCGCATGGATGGCGCATAGGCGTCCGCGGCGTAGATCCTCGCGACCCGGGCCTCGGATCGCCAGTGCGGCACATCGCGCGACAGCGGCCACGCCTCCGCCTTCAGGTCGTGCAGCAAGGCCTGAAGCAAGTGCGCGCGGCAGGCCCGCAAGGTGTTGCACCCCACGTCCTGCACCTCCACAACGATGTTTTGCCAGTCGATCTGATCGTTGACGTTCTCGCCTGACGCGACCCGGCGCAGCAATTCGGACTGCTGCTCTGACCAGAGCAGGATATCGGTGTCGTAGAGATCGCTCATGGGTGGCTCTCCACTCCTTCGGCAGCGCGTGGTATTCGATAGTGGGCAGATGGCCGGCCTTTGGCCGCTGTAAATCCATCGGTGCCCCAGGCGGTGCGCCATTCTTTTCACGGCTCGATCCGGCGCGAATGCCGCCCGTCAAACCTCCGGCGGCTCCCCCGCTATCGGCACCTTCCCGAATCCCACAATCAGCTCCGTCACCTCGGCAATCGCCCGTTCCGCCGCCTCGCCGTCCGGACCCTTGGCGACCAGAGCCACACCGCCGCCGCCGGCGCGGTAGAACGGGTAGCTGCCGAGATCCAAATCGGGATACCGCGCCTGCACCGCGGCAAGGCCCTCGGCGATCACCCCCTCCGGCAATCCGATCACGTGCACCGCCCGGGATTCGATCTTCGCCCCGCCCACCAGCGACGGCGCCAGCCACTCGAACATCGACTGCATGATCTTCGGCACGCCGGCCAGCACGTAGACGTTCTCCATCCGGAAGCCGGGCGCCACGCTGATGGCGTTCTCGATCAGCGAGGCGCCGCGCGGCATCGTCGCCATGCGTTGCCGCGCGGCGTTGAACTCGCCGGGCTTGTAGGCGGCCTCCATGCGCGGCCAGGCCACCGGGTGATGCTCCCAGGGCACCCCGAACGCCGCCGCGACGCACTCGCTGGTGATGTCATCGTGAGTCGGCCCGATCCCGCCGGTGGTGAAGACGTAGTCGAACTTGCGGCGGACTTCGTTGACCGTCCCGATGATGGTTTCCGCTACGTCGGGAATGATCCGCACCTCCCGCAGCGGGATACCGAGATTCCCCAAACCCGTCGCCAGGAACTGGATGTTGGCATCTCGGGTGCGGCCGGACAGCACCTCGTTGCCGATGACCAACAGGCAGGCGGTCGGATTTTTCCCGATCATGGACGTGTTCCCTAGAGGAAGTCTCGCAACAGCGGCACCAGCGGCTTGTCCGCGGGCGGCATTTCATACTCGGACAGTTTTGCCGCGCGCACCCAGGCCAAGGTCTGGTTCTCGCGCGGCGTCGGGTTGCCTTTCCAGCGGCGGCAGACGAACAGCGGCATCAGCAGATGAAAACCCTCATAGTCATGCGAGGCGAACGCGAACGGCGCCAGGCAGGCCGCGGCGACGTCAATGCCGATCTCCTCTTTCAGCTCGCGGATCAGGGCGGCTTCGGGGGTTTCGCCGGGGTTCAGCTTGCCGCCGGGAAATTCCCACAGGCCGGCCATCTTCTTCCCCTCCGGGCGGCGCGCCAGCAGCACGCGGCCGTCGATATCCACCAGCGCGCAGGCGGCGACCAGCAGCAGCGGCTTGGCGCCGGGCGGATGCGTCGCCGGATCGACCGCGGGCGCCTCGGTGCGGCCGAAAATGTCGTCGCGCGTGGCTTCGAACACCGTGACCATGTGTTCCGTCTCGGTGGTCAGCGAGGTCCGCATGCCGATGCCGGCCTGGCGAAACCCGACCCGGCGCAGCACGGCGCGGGAGGGTTCGTTGCCGTCGGCGACTTCCGCAATGATCAGGTCCAGGTTCAGGTTGGCAAACGCCCAGCTTGTCAGGCGCCGGGCCGCCTCGGTCGCCACGCCGTGCCGCCAGAAGGCGCGGCCGACCCAGTAGCCGAGGCGGGCGGTGCGGCCGGTGCGGTCCATGCGGAGGCCGACAACCCCCACCAGCATTTCGTTCGGGCCGTCCTGGCCGGTGATGGCGAGATGGTAGGCGGACCCGTCGGCAAGCTGTTCGATGGTCGAGGCGATCCAGTCGTCGGCCAGGGCGCGCGGGTACGGATAGGGGATTTCCTGGAGCGTGCGGGTCACCTCCCAGTCGTTCACCAGACGGTGCAACGACTCGGCGTCGTTCGGGTGCAGCGGGCGCAGCGTCAGGCGCTCGGTCTTCAGCGGCTCGAACCCGCCGCCGGCGGCCGGTGGCTGCGCGGATTTGGTTTTGCGCGGGGTTTTGCGGGGACGCTTCGGTGGGACGGTCACAGGAATCGGATCAACCTTATTGGCTTTGCGTTGCCGCAAAGTGGCGCAGGCGGCAGGGCGGGCGCAAGGGTGGACGGCGTGACAAGGACGGGTCACGCTCGGCCCGGGTTCGAAGCAGGAGACTCACGATGCAGCTTGGTATCCACCTGCCGCATATCGGCCGCAAGGCCGGACCGGACTCGATCCGCCGCGCCGCGGTGCAGGCGGAGGAGCTGGGGTTCGACGATGTCTGGGTCAGCGAGCACATCATCGTCCCGAAGGACGCCGCCTACCCGCCGACGCCGAATTTCTGGGACCCGGTGCTGACCCTGACCTGGGCGGCGGCGGCAACCAGCCGGGTGCGGCTGGGGACGTCGGTGCTGGTGCTGCCGCTGCGCCACCCGCTGCCGCTGGCGAAGGAACTGGCGACGTTGCAAAACCTTTCCGGCGGGCGGCTGATCTTGGGGGCCGGCGTGGGCTGGCTGGAGGCGGAGTTCGACGCCCTCGGCGTGCCGTTCAGGGAACGCGGGTGGCGGATGGATGAGGGCATCGCGATGATGCGGGCGGTGTGGTCGGACGACCCGGTGTCGTTCGAGAGCAAATGGATTCCGGCGCAGATAGACCGCATGGTCGCCCAGCCCCAGCCCATCCACCCCATCCCGATCTGGATCGGCGGTTCGTCCGACGCGGCGATCCGGCGGGCGCTAAGGCAGGACGGCTGGCACGGCAGCCGGATCGACCCCAATCAGGCCGCCGCCGTGGTCAAGCGGCTGCGGGTTGAGCGGCCGGGCGAGGATTTCACGGTTTCGGTTCGCATGGTCGTCAACGCCGGCACGGTTGGCGAGGTGCGCGACACGCTGGAGGCTTATCGTGACGCCGGCGTTCAGCATGTGCTGGCCGCGCCGAATGATCGCGATATCGACGCGTACCTGGCGACCGCGGAGGCGTTTCGGCGGGCTGGCGAGGGGGTTTAGGTGCCGCCGGGACGCGATACTGCACTGGGCGAGCGAGCGAGCACTCCCGTCATGGCGGCCGCAGGGCCGCCATACACGCCTTTGACGAGATCAGCACTGCCAGGCGTGGATGGTCCGCCTGCGCGGACCATGACGAACCAAGGCCGGTGCGTCACGATAATCAGTCGTTCGCCCTGCGACATGCCTCGGCAGCCTTCGCACACGCGAAGCTGTGATGTGACCAATCGTATCGGCGCGATTTCGATACTCCTCCCATCCCCCACATAGGCTGCGAGAGGAGCCTCGCGCATGGACCTGATTCGCCAATCCGCTGCGCGCGACCTGCGTGTTGATTTTTTCCGCGGGCTGGCCCTGTGGTGGATCTACACCGATCATATCCCCGGCGACGTATTGGCAGACGTCAGCCTGCGCAACTTCGCCATGTGCGACGCCACCGAGGTGTTCGTGCTGCTCGCCGGCTACGGCGCGGGATTGTCATACGGCATGCGGCTGGGCCGCCAGGGCTACATCTCCACCGCCGCCGACGTGCTCAAGCGGGCCTGGACGTTGTACATCGCTCACATCTTCCTGTTCATGCTGTTCTCGGCCCAGGTCACCTATTCGGCGACGTTGCTTAATCGTATCAACTATCTTGAGGAATCGCGGCTCGACATCCTGGGCGACGATCCGTATCGCAGCATCCTGGAAGCGCTGCTGCTGCGGTTCCAGCCAAGCCTGCTGAATATCCTGCCGCTTTACGTCGCGCTGATGGTGTTCCTTGCGGCAACGATCTGGCTGCTGCGATGGCCAAGGGTTTTGTTCGGCTTGTCGTTCTGCCTGTACATGCTGGTCCGCTTCACCAGCCTCAACCTGACCGCATGGAGCGAGGAAGGCTGGTTCTTCGACCCGTTCGCCTGGCAGTTCCTGTTCATCATCGGCGTCCTGCTCGCCTGCGCCCCGCCGCGCATGCCGTCACGAAAAAGCCTGTTCGACGGGCTTGCCCTCATCACGGTCCTGACCGGCATGGCGGTGATTCTGGTCATCGAGCCGGACCCGCATCTTCTGGAACAGGTCACGGTATCGCCGCTGCGGTACTTGGTGATCGAGGACAAGACCGGCCTCTATCCGTTCCGTTTGCTGTCGATTCTGGCGCTGACATGGCTGTGCGTCCGCTGCATCCGCTTCGATCAGCCCTGGCTGCGCTCCCGCTGGGCAGCGCCGCTGGTGCTGCTCGGGCAGAATTCGCTGCCGGTGTTCTGCGGCGGCATCGTGCTGGGCTTCGTCGCCCGCATCGGCCTCGAATATGACGACCGCGCATTAATGCAAGTCGGCATCAATCTGTTTGGCGCCTTGGGAATGGTAGGACTGGGCGCCCTGGCAGCATGGTATCGGACGAAAGGAAAGCCCGGGGGACCGCGCAGCGCACCTGCCACGTCACCCGCGCTCTTGCCGGTGAATGTCCGGGCTGATACCGGTTGAGCTTATGAAATGGCTCGCGCTATCCATTGTTATACTCGCTCTGACCGCTCAGGCCCCGGCCCGCGCGGATGTGGTGAGTGATGAATGCGAAATGCCCGCGGATCTTGTCACGCCGTCAGCGCCGCTGACGCATGTGGCGGACGCGCTTGCAGGATCGGGCAAGGTCGAGATTCTGGCCATCGGCTCCGGCTCGACCGTCGGGGAGACCGGCGGATCGACCGGCCCCGCCTACACCTACCGGACGCCGGAGGCCTCGTTTCCGTTCCGCATGCTCGACGCGCTTCGGCAGATGCGGCCGAGCGCGCAGTTCAATCTGACGGTCAAGGGCGGCCGCAACATGACCGCGGACGCGATGTATTCCACACTGGTGCAGGAACTCGCGGGGCATCACTACGACCTCCTGCTATGGCAGACCGGGACCGTGGAGGCTGTCCGCGGCGCCCGCCCGCAGACGTTGCGCGAAGTGCTGGAGCAAGGCGTCGATGCCGCGGCGAAGGCGGACGCGGACGTCGTGCTGATCGATCCACAGTTCAGCCGCTTCCTGCGCGCCAATACCGACATGAACCCGTACGAGATGGTGCTGGAGCAGATCGCCGGGATGCCGAATGTGAGCCTTTTCCGCCGCTTCGAGCTGACGCAAACCTGGGTTTCCAGCGGCCGGATCGATCTGGAACGGGTCGGGCGGGACGAGCGCGACAAGACGATCGCGCTGCTCAACACCTGCCTCGGCCACGCCCTGGCCCGCTATGTCCTGGCCGGCGCCGAGGCGCACTAACTCCCCCGAGGTCTGGCCTTTCCGGCAAATCCATCCCTATCCTTCCGGCAAGACAGGACGGGGGGAACAATGGGCTACGACAATGCCTTCGCCGGCATAAAGGTCATCGATCTCAGCGGCGGCGTGGCCGGGCCGTCCTGCGCCATGATGCTCGCCCAGCACGGCGCGGACGTGATCAAGGTGGAAACGCCGCATCATGGCGGCGACTGGTCCCGTATCCTCGGCCGGACCTATGAAGACCATTCGGCGTATTCGCTCTACGGCACCCTGGGCAAGCGCAGCCTGGCGCTGGATTTGAAGACGCAGGAGGGCAAGCAGATCCTCTGGCGCCTGGTGCGGGACGCCGACGTGTTCATCGAGGGCTTCCGCCCCGGCACGATCCGGAAATTCGGCTTCGGCTACGACGCGGTCAGCGCGGCTAACCCGGGCATCATCTACTACTCGATCTCCGGTTTCGGCCAGATCGGCCCGATGGCGGCGCGTCCGGCCATGGACCCGGTGCTGCAGGCGTTCATCGGCATCGTCGCCGAGAACAAGGGCGAGCACGATCAACACCCCCACCGCGTCGCGATCTCGCTGATCGACATGTTCTCCGGCCTGCTCGGCTTCCAGGCCATCGCCACGTCGCTTTACGCCCGGCGCGAACAGGCGGTGAAGCAGGGCCGCTTCGTCGAACTCAGCCTGATGCAGGGCGGCGCGATGCTGTCGGTGATCCGGCTGATCGCGCATCATCTGGAGCGCGGCACGATGCAGCGCACCAGCATGCCGAGCGGGGTGTACAAGACAGCCGATGGGCAGATCAACGTGACGATGGTGCGGCCACGCGACTGGCACCCGTTCTGCGAGGCGCTCGAACTGACGGAGTTGCTGCACGATCAGCGGTTCGCCACGCACCAGGCCCGTGCCGCCCATCTGGACGCGCTGTTTGCGCTGGTGCGGCCGATAGTCGCGACGCGGACCACGGCGTGGCTGTCGGAACGGCTGACGGCACGGGGGATCATGAACGGACGGGTCAACAGCTACGAGGAGTTCCTGAAGGAGGAACAGGTGGCCGCCACCGGGATCATGTCCTGGCTGACGCAGCCGGGCGTGCCGGAGCCGGTGCCTATGCCGAACATACCCGGGCTGCCAAGGTTCGAGAGCGGGACGAAGCGGGCGCATGCGCCGGCCTTGGGCGAGCATACGCGGGAGCTGCTGGCCGAGCACGGGTATTCGCTGACTGAGATCGATGCGCTGTTCGAGCGGAAGGTTATCGGCGGGCTTTGAACGGTGGCGGGCCGGAAGGCGTGTCGGAAAACTTTACATACCCGGGGGAGGCGCGATCCGGGTGTATCGAGTTGTCCGACCCTCATCGCGCTATAGGCATCGCGGCAAGGCGACTTGAGTATACATGGTTATGTATTTGGCAATCATCATTAATGTGGCTTCGGGGCTGGCACCGAACCGGCCGGGCGAACCGGCTTTGCGTTCGCACGATGCTTTCCGAGTCTGCCCGGCGTCTGGCCGGTCTCGGAAACCAGGCACATCGATCAGACCGACCCGCGGTATTTTTTGCGATTGCTCGGCATTCTGTCGGGATTCTTTACAGTCCCTGGCGGTCCGATAGCGTGGTGTAACCATCGGCACCGGAGCGCGCGGAACGAGGCAACGGCACCCGCCTGGAATCACACGACGATTTACATAAATATTGCTTTGTCAGGATGGTTGCACCGACTGGCACTTTGCTTGCTTAGCGGTCATAAGGCATCAAAACGCCGCTTGCGCCCGCGTCGGGCCAATCAGGAAGTCGGGGACCGATGAAACACATTCTGCTCGCGGGGGCTTCGGTCCTGGCACTCACCGCCGCATCGCCGTCGGCCTTCGCGGGTCTCGCCACATACTCCTATTCCTACACCGGAACTTTCGAAACACTCCAGGTGACGGATTCCGGCACCTACGATATCGTCGCCCTCGGTGCGCAGGGCGGCGCAGCCAATGGGAACACCGGCGGCTATGGCGCCAAGGCCGAATCGCTGGTCACCCTGACGGCAGGCGAGACTCTTTCGATCGCGGTTGGCGGCGTGGGGGGTTCAGGCAATTACGGCGGCGGTGGCGGCGGTGGCAGCTTTATCGCGGCAGGCACCAACGCTCTCGTTGTCGCCGGCGGCGGCGGCGGTGCATTTTGGACCGGCAACGGCCTTGCGTCGACGGCCATCGGTGGATCGGGCCTTGGCGGCGCTGCGTCGAATGCTGGCGGCGGCGGCGGGTTCCTTGGCAGCGGCTCTACGTATTCCGGCACATCGTTCACCGGCGGCAGCGGAGGTGGCGGGTTTGCCGCCGGCCTGCAGGGCGGTAGCAGCCAAAACAGCGGCCTGACCGGCGGCTTCGGCGGCGGCGGCGGCGTGAACGACAGCGTCAGCTACTTCGGCGGCGGCGGCGGTGGCGGATATACCGGCGGCGACGGCGGCGGCAGCGCCGCCGGGGGCGGTGGGACGTCGTTCGGCCAGACCGTCACCGGCGGAGTCAACAGCGGCAACGGTTCCATAACGATCACCGAGACCTCGTCCTCTGATGCAGTGCCGGAGCCGGGTTCGATCGCGCTGCTCGGCGCGGGCCTCGCCGGTCTCGGCATGATTCGGCGTCGCGTCCGCCGCTGAAACAGTCTACAACGGCAACGGACGGTCCGGCCGCGCAGCCGAACCGTCCCGGGGCCGAGGTTCTCGCCGCGCCCTGGCTTGCAGGACAGCTCAGAGGCCAGGCCCGGCGTGCAGAACGGCATTCATTTCATCTCCGGCCTGCCCCGCGCGGGATCCACCCTGCTCTCCGCCCTGCTGCGGCAGAACCCGCGTTTCTCCGCCGGCATGACCAGCCCAGTCGGCAGCCTGTTCAACGCCATGCTAGCCGCCACCAGCCAGCGCAACGAAACCGCGGTGTTCATCGACCACGACCAGCGGGAGCGGCTGCTGCGCGCCTGCTTTACCGAATACTACGCCGACATCCACCCCGAGCGCGTCGTGTTCGACACCAACCGGCAATGGACCACCAAGCTGCCGGCGCTGGCCCGCCTGTTCCCGCAATCGAAAGTCATCTGCTGCGTGCGCAATCCGGCCCGGGTCGCCGACAGCATCGAAAGCCTTATCAAGCGCAACGCCTTCGACCTGTCGGGCATCTTCAACTTCGACTTCGGCGGCACCGTCTACTCGCGCATAGACGGCCTCTCCAAAGGCGACGGCATGATCGGCTTCGCCTGGAACGCCTTGCGTGAGGCCGTCTACGGTCCGCAAGCCGATCGGCTGCTGCTGGTGCGGTATGAGTCTCTGACCGCGAACCCGCTCGGCACCCTGGCCGCAATCTACACCTTCATCGGCGAGCCGCAATTCGCGCACGATCCCGGGCATATCGAGCCGTGCTACGACATGATCGACTTCGACATGCGCCTCGGCACGCCAGGGCTGCACGATGTCGGCTCCGCGGTGCGGGCCAGGGTGCGGCCGAGCGTGCTGCCGCCCGACCTGTTCGCCCGCTTCGAGAAGGATGCGTTCTGTGAGGATTTGAAACAGATCCCGGCCGCCGTGCGAGTGGTTTAGTCCGGGCGGCGGGCGGTTGCCTGCGCGCGTAGCGGCGGCCCGATCTCGACGCAGGCCCCGAACATCAGCCTGCCCCTGGCCGACATCTGCCGCGGCCTGACCTTCGTCGCAGCGTGACCCCGGTGGCCTGACGGTGATAAGAGGCGGTCATCCGACGGAAAAGGACCGCCCATGCCCGCCCATTTCGACCTGCTGATTCGCAACGGGATCTGTGTGCTGCCCTGGGGTTCGGAGTCCACCGACGTAGGGGTCCGGGACGGGCGTATCGCCGCGCTGGGTGTCGCCCGAGACGCCACCGCGGACACGGTCGTGGACGCGATCGGCCTGCATGTGCTGCCGGGGCTGATCGACCCGCACGTTCATCTGCGCGACCCGGGCAACGCGGCGGTGGAATCCATCCCAACCGGCACGCGCGGCGCCGTGCTCGGGGGTATCACAGCGGTGTTCGACATGCCGAACACCAGCCCCCCCATCATCGATGCCGACAGCCTGGCCTGGAAGCAGTCCTATATCGAGCAGGCCGCCTGGTGCGACATGGGCATCTATTTCGGCGCGACGAAGACCAACATCCCGTCCCTGGCCGAGATGGAACTCAGCCGCGGCGTCTGCGCGATCAAGGTCTTCGCCGGCAGTTCCACCGGCAACCTGATGGTCGAGGACGATGAGCACATCGAAATGGTCATGCGCTCCGGCCGTCGCCGCATTGCCTACCATAGCGAGGATGAATACCGCCTGCAGGAGCGCAAGCCGATGTTCCAATCGGGCGATCCGCACCGCAACCACATGGTCTGGCGCGATGAGGAATGCGCGTTCCTCGGCACCCGCCGCCTGATGGCGCTGGCTCGCAAGACCGGGCGTCCGGCGCATATCCTGCACGTCTCGACCTGGCAGGAACTGGAGTATCTGAGGGATTTCCGCGATGTCTCGACCTGCGAAGTGCTGCTCAACCACCTGACCCAGGTCGCTCCCGACTGCTATGATCGCCTGGAAGGCTTCGGCGTGATGAACCCGCCGATACGCGGGGAGGAGCACCGCGCCCTGGCCTGGAAGGCGATCAACGACGGCACGGTGGATACCGTCGGATCGGACCACGCGCCGCATGCGCGCGACAAGAAGCTGCTGCCGTGGCCGCAATGCCCCTCGGGGCTGCCCGGCGTGCAGACGCTGGTGCCGATCATGCTGGACCATGTCAATGCGGGACGGCTGTCGCTGGGGCGGATGGTCGATCTCATGAGCGCCGGACCGGCGCGGGTGTATGGCATCGTCGGCAAGGGGCGGCTGGCGGCAGGGTACGATGCGGACTTCACGGTCGTGGATCTGAAGCGGCAGCGGCGGATCGAGGAGTCGTGGCTGGCCTCGCCCTGCGGCTGGAGTCCGTTCACGGGTATGGAGGTGACGGGTTGGCCGGTGGCGACAATCATCCGGGGAAACGTCGTGATGCGGGAGAATGAGGTGCTGGGACTGCCGGTGGGCAAGTTGGTGAATTTCTCGGGGTGAGAGCGGTCCCCAAGTCACGGCCGCGACAGTCGTTTCTTATGTGTCACGGCCGGATTTAGTCCGGCCAGCCGCGACTTTGGCTGGTTCGGCGCCGCACCTCGTGGATAGCCGGGACACGCCCGGCCATGACACAAGTCGACTGGCCGCCCCCGCCAGGGCTTGGCATCCGCCGCGCGTCGGGAAAGAATGTGCCGAACGCACAAAAAAGCGCGTCCATCGTCAGGAACCTTGAGCAGAGGGGTGTTCATGCGCACGTTGCAAATCGGTGACGTCACGATCACCAGCATCATCGAGCGGGACGGCCCCTGGCGCAAACCCGCCGACATGTTCCCTGGCTACAACCCGGAGATCGGCGCCAACCACCTGGCCACCCTCGACCCGGAGATTTTCGATCCTGCGACAGGCATGATGGTCATCACCTACCAGACCTTCGTGGTGCGCACGCCGCATCACACGATCCTGGTGGATACCTGCACGGGCGAGGACAAGGGCTACCCCGCGCCGATGGATTTTTCGAAGCAGCGGTACCTGGACGAATTCAGGGCCGCGGGACTGTCGTTCGAGTCGATCGACTACGTGTTCTGCACGCATCTGCACATCGATCATTGCGGCTGGAACACAGTGCTTCGCAACGGACGCTGGGTGCCAACCTTCCCGAATGCAAAATATGTATTCCACAAGAGGGAATATGCCGCGTGGGAGCAGGCGACGAACGAAGGCAAGCAACCCCCCGGCAACGTATGGCGTTACAATTGCGAGCCGATTGTCCAGGCGGGACAGGCTCTCCTGGTGGATGACGATTACACACTTGATGACACGATATGGCTTACGCCGGCGCCGGGGCACTCGCCCTGTCATTGCTGTGTCAACATCAAATCCGGCGGCCAGCGCGCCTTGGTGACGGGCGACCTGATGCATCACGCGCTGCAGTGCCGGGTGCCGGAATGGTCGACGATTTTCGACTGGGACACGGCGGAGGGCATCAGGTCGCGGCGGCGGTTGTTGGCCGAGGTCGCAGGAACCGGAACGTTCGTGTTGCCGATACATTTTCCTCACCCCACGGCCGGGCTGGTCGAGCCGCTCGGGGATGCGTTCGACTACAAGTTCGTCCGATCGTGACGTGCGTCAGCGCTGCCGGAAAAGGGCGGACGCCGTTGTCTCACAAAGCGCAACAAAGGTCAGGGCGGCATTGACGGCGTGCGAATGCTCCCAGTGCGAGCGTAGGGCCTGCCAGTCCGCCGGTTGAATTGTCCAGTTTGCCGTCGCCTGATTGGCGGGAAATGTCCAGGTGAAGAAGATCGCCAGGGTCACGCAGATGATCGCCGCCGATGCAGCGGCGCACAGCATCGGCCCGGTCTGCCGGCGCACCCGGATGGCCAGCACCGTATTGGCCGTGATCGCCAGGATCAGAATGATGCCGAGCCACGCCCAGCCCTGATAGATCGACTGCACAACGAAATACCGTTCGCGGCCGAGCGCCATCTTGTTCAGCATTCAAGCGCGTGTGCGCCGCCCGGGATCAGCGCCAGCGCGGTGTGTATGATGGCGGCGAACTGGTTGATCCGGATGTCCATCGCAGCCTCCGTTCCGGTTCGTCTCGTGAGGCGTCGGCCTCCGGTCAACCGGATGCAGCAACCCGTCCGGTTCGCACCAGCGCGGCCAGACCGAGCCTGCAGGCGATCGTCACGATCAGCATGGACCCCGCGGCCGCGGCAAATCCGATGCGGTAGCCGCTGGCCGCCAGCACCGCGCCGAACGCCAGCGCGCCTGCGCTCTGGCCCATGAACAGTGCCAACGCGAACGCCGAAACCGCGGCGCCCCGCGCCTCCGGCAACGCCTCCGTCGCGCGGGCCTGCAGCACGCCATGGAACATGTAGAAGGTCAGTCCGATCAGGATCTGCACGCAAGCCGCCGCGGGCCAGGACGGAGTCAGCGCCATGCCAATCAGCCCAACGCTGACGCCGGCGCCGCCGAGCAGCAGCAGGTTGCCTTCACCGAAACGGCGCACGAGGCGGCGGGCAAAGCGCGTGTAGGCAAACGAGCCGACGCCGAAACCGGCTACGATCACGCCGGCCGCGGCAGGATCGAGGCCGAACTCGCCGATCAGGAAGGCGCCGGTATAGGGAAACGCGCCGCCGAACAGGCACAGCCCGTCGAAGAACGCCGACAGCAGCAGCCAGCGGCCGATGGGGCGCTTCAGCAGCCGCAGATAGGCCACCGCTCCGGGCACCGCGCTGGACCCGGGCGCGGCCGGCGCCTGCCAGAGGCTCCGGCCGAAGCGGACCGCCAGCGCCGCGCCGACAGCGATGCCGAACACCCCGAGCACAAGAAACACCAGCCGCCACCCGCCATGTCCGCCGATGATGCCTGAAATCGGCCCCGTCAGCATCTGCGCCATCACCATCCCGGTCATGAACCGTCCCAACACCGCCTGCCGATCGGCGTAGGCAACGTGGTCGCCGAGATAGGCCATGATGAGGGGGATGACGGCGCCGGCGAACAGCCCGGATGCCGCGCGCAGCGTCACCAGCGCCGCCATGCCCGGCGCGGCGGCGCAGGCGGCGACGAAGACGCCGTAAAACAGGATCGACACGCAGACCACCCGCAGCTTGCCCAGGCGGTCTCCCAGCGGCCCCAGCATCACCTGTCCAAGGCCGTATGGCAGCATGAAGCTGGCGACCAGCACCGACGCGCCCGCCACGGTCACGTGCAGGCTGTCGGCCACCAGCGGCAGCAGCGGATCGAGCAGGCGCATGCCCGAGCCCGTGGCGAACCCGGCAAGCGCAAGCAAGCCGATCGGCACCGCGGGCGTCGCGACGGCCGCCTGCGTGCCGCTGGTCAAAGCAATGGTCATTTTGAAAATGACACGCGGCAACGGCGGCACGGCATTGATGCAAATCAAACCGGAGAGCCGCAACCCGGACGGGAAGGGTTCCCACCCTCCCCGCCCGGTCTTCTAACGAACGATGATTTCGACGCGCCTGTTTTGCGGCTCACGCACATTGGGTCCCGTCGCCACGAGCAGGTGAGTCTCGCCGAAACCCTGGATGGTGATCGCACTCGCCGGCACGCCATTCTTGGTCAGTTCCGCGGCGACCGCCTGGGCGCGGCGCACCGACAGCTTCTGGTTGTACGCGGCCGAACCGGAGGTGTCCGTGTAACCATTGACCTCGATGCGCGTATACTGCACCCGGGTCGAGTTGTCGGCTGCGTCCTTGATGATCTGGCGGGCGCGGTCGGTCAGCGTCGCCTTGTCCCAATCGAAGAACACCAGGTACGAACGCGACGGGGCCGGCGCCGGGGCCGCTATCGGCGCGGGCGGCGGCGGCGGCGGAGCGACACCGAAGTTATACCGAACACCAAACAAAAACGTGTTGTTCAGATCGTGTCCCAACTGGAACTTGCCGAAACGGGTGACCGGTCCGTCCGCCGTATTGATGGTCAAGCCCGCGTTATAGTTCCGGGTTCCCGTCAGCGCCATGATCCGATACTCGGCGGTCAGCGCCAAACCCGGCACGGCCGCTATATCGAACGCTCCGCCCACGATGCCCTGGGCCGCAAACGCCCCCGCGGTGCTCTGCGAGGTGATCGTTGGGGCAACCGCCGCGAGCGTACCGGTGCCGGTCGTGGAGAAGTTCTGCAGGTGCGCCCACTGGTAACCCGCGCCGACACCCAGATACGGCGTGACGTAGGGGATCAGGTTGTTGAAATCATAGACGACATTGACCATCGGGCCACTCAGCCGCTCACTGCCGCTGGCGCCCGTCGAGATGCCGTTGTTGAACCGGTTCTGGGCACTGGTGTTGGAGAACGAGTTGCCGCGATAGTCGCCTTCGACCTCGATGCGCAACCCGTTGCCAAGACCGTAGCCGATGCTTCCGACCGCGGCTCCGCCAAGCGAGGTCGACAGGCTGGCGTTCGGCGTGTTGGCGAACAGTCCTCCGGGCGTATTGCTCACGATGTTGTTGACGCTCGGGTTGGTCTTTATGTTAAAGCCGCCGGCCGCGCCGATATAGACGCCTGTGACCGGCTCTGTCGGCGGCGTCTGGGCCTGCGCCGCCAGAGGGGCTGCCAGGATTGTTGTGACGATTAACACTTTCCGGAGCATGGTTTGCTTCTCCCGCTTGGTGACCGGCTTGCTGCCCGAACGCTCGGCACACAAGCCGAAGCTCAGGGAAAATGCTACTCACGCGGGAACATGCCGCTATGCAACTTTGGCGAAGCGCGGCGAATGAGGCTTTTGCCGTGTCATTTTGGACACATTTTTGGATCGGAGGGCGCTATTGATTGACGGTTGGCAGATTACGACTACGTTAGACTTCACAACAAAGTGTCGCCGATTTCAACCGCCGCGTGCGGCCTTCGGCAAACTTGGGCATTGTGCCGCCTGATCGGCGCCGATGAGGCCGATCACCCACGGGATGCGTTCAGCCGGCACTCTCATGCGGGCGATCTACAGTGCTTGGAAAACGGCGTCCCGGAGAATGGCGCGGCCCAGCGCCACCTCCACCGGTGCGGCAGCGAACAGATCAACCGTTGTTAGTGCCGGCGGCCCCTGAAACCGGGCGGCATAGATGCGCAAGGCCTTGCGTTCATCGAGAACAGGTGCGAGCCCCGCCACGGCGGCATAGGCAATCGTTGCCGCTTCGCCGTCATCAATCGTTTCGACGGCCGATCCGATGACCAGATCGGCGAAGATTTCCAGGCCGGTGCCGTCGAGGGACACGATGCCAACCCGCTTGGGATCGGTCAAAGCCTTCAACAGGGCGGCGTCCGGCCGTCCGCTGCGGCGGTCCTCCTGAACCTCGGAGGCGACGATGTCAGTGATGACCAGGCGAAACGGCAACGCAGCGAGAATGTCTCCGGCGCAGCCGCTGGCGTTGAGATTGATGACGACGCTGGTGTCGGCAACGACGACCGTTCCGGTTTCAGACATGAAGCGCGAGCATTTCGTCCGTTTCCGCCGAACCAAGGTCCAGCGCGTCGAGGAGCTTTCGCAGCTCGACCCGGTCGAGATGCAGCAGGCGCGCGAGTTGGCCTTCGCTCAGAAGTTCCTGCTTCCACGCCTCGGCGGCGAGCAGGTTGAGATGCTGGAGTACAGGCAGATCTGCCTTTTTCCCATAGGTTGCTTCAAACGCCGCGTCGCCGAGAACCTGACGGGCCTGGGCATCGGTGATGCCATTATGGGCCGTGAACCAGTCCCACGTGCCGGCCTTCGCCAGCTTCAGTTCCTCCAGCCGCCGGACCATGGCCTCACGCGAGACGCCGAAAGCATGAGCCATGACGATGATGTGGCGGCGGCTGAGATGGGCCGAACCCGCGGTGACTTTCTGAAACATCTGCATCACGGGCCGTGCCGGGGTGAGAAAGCCGCGGGCAAAGCTGTTGGCATAGCGCTCGTCCCGCGCTTGTTCAGGGGAGTCCTCCAACAGCACCTCGGCTTCGCCGCGGGTCGATACGAGGTGCCCCAATTCATGGGCTGCCGTGTGATTGCGGCGGCTGCGCGGGTGTTCGGCCTGGAAGAGCATGCACGCGCCCACGGTTTCGTCGAAGGCATAGAGACCGGAAATGCGCGATGGAAGTTCACGGACAAAGACCCGAACCCCAAGTTGGGAGTTCAGCAGCGTCGGCATGTCCGTGGCTGGACCGTTGCCAAGGCCGAGCCATTGCCGCACCTCAAGGGCGTCCTGTTCCGCCTGGAAGCGGACATCGCCCGGCAGTATCGGCCGCTGTAGAGGGTAGTTTCGGACACGCTGAATCCCGAGGAGATCTTCAAGTTCAGCTTCTGCTTTGGCGAGATTGGTCAGGAGGCGGGCGGCGGTCTCGATATCGGAAGTTTCCGACGAGGCGGCTAGCTTTCGGAATTTCGAGGTGAGACCGACATGAACTGCCTCCCGGCGAAACAAGGCATTGACCGAGGTGCCATACAGCTTCGCCAGCAGCAGCAGTTCGTCCATCCGGAGCTTGCGTTGGCCTTGTTCTATTGCCACCAGCGTCGTTCGGGCCATTCCGGCTGCGGCTCCCGCAGCCGCTTGGGTCAGTCCTGCTGCTTCCCGGGCGATGCGCAGATGATCGCCGATCGCGGACGGGGAAAAGTGATTGAGCAGCGGGGCGGCGGGATTTGCCATGTCGGGGACTCTTGACAAAAAACCTGACAATGTCAAGGTCTCGGGAGGTCCCTCCGCCTCGACCCCTGCCCCGCTCCGGCGTAGCGTCCGGTCACGGAGCGGAGGAAACCCATGCTCAGCAAAGCCCAGATCGACGAATACAATGCCGTCGGCGCCATTGTCGTGCGGAACATCCTCACAACGGACGAAGTCCGCACCCTCAGCGACGTCACCGACGGCTTCGTCCGGCGCGCCAGGGGCCTGACGGCGCATACCGAGATCTACGACCTCGAAGACAGCCACTCGCCGGACAACCCGCGCGTCCGCCGCATCAAGGCGGCACATCTGCATGATCCGGCCTTTGCCGCGCTGACGCGGCATCCGAAAATCATTGCCGTGCTGCAATCGCTTTGGGGACCGGATATCCGTTTCGACACCGCGAAGCTGAACATGAAATGCGCCGGCTTCGGCGCGCCGGTGGAGTGGCATCAGGACTGGGCGTTCTATCCCCATACCAACGACAGCCTCGCCGCCGTCGGCGTGATGTTCGACGACATGGCGATGGAGAACGGCCCGCTGATGATCATCCCGGGCAGCCATAAAGGTCCCACCTTCGATCACCATGCGGACGGGGTGTTCTGCGGCGCGATGGAACCGTCCCGCAACGACGTAGACTACGCCGCCGCAATCCCGCTTATCGGCACCGCCGGATCCATCACCGTTCACCACGTCCGCGCGGTGCATGGTTCCGCGCCCAACATGTCCGATCACGACCGCCGGTTGTTACTGTTCCAGTTCCGTGCCGCGGATGCCTGGCCGATTCTGGGGTTTCCGGGTGGGATTGCGGCGTTCGACGCGCTGATGGTGGCCGGTCAGCCGCGGCAACCAAGACTGGCGCCGGCTCCGGTGCGCCTGCCGCTGCCGCCGGCCGCGCGGCAAGGTTCGCTGTATGAGAACCAGAAGGGCATGAAGACTCGTTTCTTTGCGATAAAAGAACCGGCGCTGGCGCGATAGGGGAGATCGAACCATGACCACGATCCGCAACACCGCCCGCGAGAAGCTGGAACAGGGGCAATTGTCGCTCGGCGTCGGCATCCGCACCACGCGCAGCGTCGAAATCGCCGGGATGATGGCGACCGCCGGGTTCGACTGGCTGTTCCTCGACATGGAGCACGGCACGATGTCGCTGGATGCCTGCGCGCAGATCGCCGCCGCGGCGCTGGACGCCGGCATCGCCCCGATAGCGCGCGTGCCGAACGGGCAGTACGCAATGGCCACGCGCGCGCTGGACAACGGCGCGCTCGGCATCGTCGTCCCGCATGTCGATACCGCGGCCGAGGCGCGCGAGGTCGTGGACAAGCTGAAATATCCGCCGGTGGGGCGCCGATCCCTCGGCGGCTGGGGTCCGCATTACCAATTGGCGAAACTCAGCACCGCGGAAGCGGCGGCGGCATTGAACGCGGCCAACCTGACGGTGGTGATGCTGGAGACGCCGACAGCCATCGCCAACGCCGAAGAGATCGCCGCCGTCCCCGGCATCGACGTCCTGCTGATCGGCTCCAACGATTTGTGCGCGGAGATGGGCATTCCCGGCGACTTCGGCAGCGACCGCCTTGCCGACGCCTACGCCAGGACGATCGCCGCCTGCGCAAAGCACGGGAAACACTCGGGCATGGGCGGCATCTACGACGAGGCGATGGCGCCGCGCTATATCGGCATGGGTGCGCGGTTCATCCTGGGTGGCCAGGACGCGGGGTTCATGATGGCGGCGGCGCGGGCCCGCACGGAGTTCCTGCGCAAGACGCTATAGGGATCAGTCCGGCACGAAATTCATCGCCACGCCGTTGATGCAATAGCGCAGATGCGTCGGCGGCGGCCCATCGTCGAAAACATGCCCGAGATGGCTGCCGCAGGTGGCGCAATGCACCTCGGTGCGGACCATGCCATAGCTGCGATCGATCGTGGTCTCCACCGCGCCCTTGACCGGATCGTTGAAGCTCGGCCAGCCGGTGCCGCTTTCGAATTTCAGTTTCGATTCGAACAGCGGTTGGTCGCAACCGGCGCAGGTGAAGCGCCCGGGACGTTTTTCCAGTAATAAGGCGCAGCTTCCGGGCGCCTCGGTGCCGTGGGCGCGCATGACCTGATACTGCTCCGGAGTCAGGATGCGGCGCCATTCGGCATCGCTGCGGGTCACGGGATAGGATTTATCCGGCATGGCTTGGATCCTGTTGCGGCCTGATCAGGGTGTGGTACGCGACTCGGCGCCGGATGCCAAGCTCCGGCGGCCTGAACCGCGGACAGGATGGAGCGCCGGCCTTGGGAAACTGGAACAGCACGAAGCTATGGCTGCGCAACCAATTCTTCCGGATCTGGACGGCGGTCGCGATCCTGGCGGCCTACGCGTACGGCTGGATTTATCTCCCCGAAACCCTGACCTGGTGGAAGCGCTCGACCACGGCGATGATCGAGCGTGGATGCGACCTTCTGCCCTACCCGTGGGGCGACCGTCTGGAAGCCACGCTCGGCAATTTCGGGCTGTGGGTGCAGATCACGCTGGCGATCGTTGCGTTCCGCATCCTGGTCTGGCTGGCGATGTCCATAGTGCAGCGGATTTGGAGGCGCAGGAAAGGCGGCCCGCGGAAGACGCATGACCCTGCGTAGCCGACCATCAACTGCCGACAGTATTGGGATCCCGCCACGCCCGCTCGAACGGCAGCCGCCAGGCGTGTGGCGCGACGAGTTGATGCACCGATTTCGGCCCCCAGGATCCGGGTTCGTAAAGCCGCACCGGCGGCGGAGCCTCCAGGAGCGGTATCGAGACCTCCCATAGCCGCTCGATGCCTTCCGCCGTCGTGAACAGCGTATGGTCGCCGCGCATGGCGTCGAGGATCAGGCGCTCATAAGCCTCCAGCACGTCGCCAATCAGGCCGGTGTCGTGCATGGCGAATTGCAGGCTGAGCTTGTCCAGCCGCATGCCCGGGCCGGGACGCTTGCCGTAGAACGACAGCGACATCTTCGATGCGTCGGCAAGATCGAACGTCAGGTGGTCCGGCCCTTGCGCGCCGACGCCCGAGCCGACGGGAAACATCGACTTCGGCGGCTCCCGGAATGCAATGGAAATGATCCGCTGTCCTTCCGCCAGCTTCTTGCCGGTGCGCAGGAAGAACGGCACCCCGGCCCAGCGCCAGTTGTCGATCATGCATTTCAGCGCGATGAACGTTTCCGTATCCGACTCAGGATCGACGCCGTCTTCCGACCGGTATCCGGTATACTGCCCGCGCACCACGAACCTTGGATCGAGCGGCAGCAGGCTGCGAAACACCTTGTTCTTTTCCTCGCTGATGGGCGCGGGCTCCAGCGCCGTCGGCGGCTCCATCGCCATGAAGCCGAGAATCTGGAACAGGTGCGTCACCACCATGTCGCGATAGGCGCCGACGGTCTCATAGAACCCGGAACGCTTGCCCAGGCCGAGCGTTTCCGGCACGTCGATCTGCACATGGTCGATGAAGTTGCGGTTCCATATCGGCTCGAACAGTCCGTTGGCGAACCGGAACGCCAGGATGTTCTGCGCCGGCTCCTTGCCGAGGAAATGGTCGATCCGGAAGATCTGGTCCTCGGAAAAGACTTCGTGCAGCCTGCGGTTCAGCGACACCGCGCTGTCCAGGTCGGTGCCGAACGGCTTTTCCATGATGATCCGCGACTTCTCGACGACACCGGCTTCCGCCAGCAGGCGCACCGCCGGCAAAGCCGCCCGCGGCGGCACGCTGAGGTAATGCACGCGGCGGGCTTCACCGCCCAGCGCCGACTCGGCCTTGTCGATGGCTGCCTTCAGGGTCGCGGCGCCGGCTGCCATCGGCACGTAGTCGAGGCTGTCGGCGAAGGCCGCCCATTCGGCCTCATGCACTTTGCGGGTGAAGAACTGGTTGACCGCGTCCCGCGCGATCGCCCGGAACCCGTCCGCGTCGAGCTCATCCAGCGACACGCCGATGATCCGGCAGCCCGGGATGAAGCCGGCGCTGATCAGGTGAAACAGCCCGGGCAGCAGCTTGCGGCGCGACAAGTCCCCGGTGGCGCCAACAAGGACCACAAGCTGCGGGTCCTTCGGGCCGACGCCTGCACGAATTTTCCTCAAGCTACCCACCTGCCAACGTGACGCTTCCGGGTTTCCGCGCGATCGGACGGCATCTGCCCGGAGCTTAGGCCATGCACTAGAAACGGCTGGCAAAGGTTCTGCCACTATTTTATGCACTGGTAACCGACGCTTGAGGAGCGGGCGCTCAGGCGGGTGCGGCAGCCGGCGTAGTTCCCGGTCGTCGGACTCCGGGCCTGACGACCGGCATTGCCCGTCATGGCGCCGGCGCAGGCGGCGAAGCCGATTTTTGCATCGCTCGTCACGTGCGGGGTAGAAGGCCACCGCAAACGCATCCATCCGCCGGACGTCCGATGCACGTGCTGCTGATCCACTGCCATCCGCGTGCGGACAGTTTCTCCGCCGCCCTGCGCGACGCGTCCGCCGCCGCCCTGACGGCGGCAGGCCATACGGTGGAGCAGCGCGATCTGTACCAGGAGGGCTTCGCGCCGGCACTGACCGCCAGCCAGCGTGCCCTGTTCTACGACGAATCCGCCAACCGGGCCGGGATCGAGGACCATGTGGAGGCGCTCAGGAAGGCGGAGGCGCTGCTGCTGGTCTACCCGACATGGTGGTTCGGGCCGCCTGCCATGCTCAAGGGCTGGCTGGACCGGGTGTGGGTCCCTGGTGTCGCGTTTCACCTCGACGGCCGGGGCGGTCTGCGTCCGCTGCTGACCAATATCCGCCGCATCGGCGTGGTGACCACCTACGGTTCGCCGTATTGGCGCCTTTGGCTCGTCGGGTGGCCCGATCGGCGCCTGATCGGGCGCGGGCTGCGGCCTTTGTGCGCCCGCTTCTGCCGGGTGGACTGGATCGCCCTGACGCGCATGGATGCCAGCACCGCGGCGAAGCGGGAGCGCTTCCTGGCCCGGCTTCGCGCTCGTCTTGGCCGCTGGCAGCGATAACGATCGTCGTCGGAGTGCCAAAGACGCGGCATCGCGGTCGACACCGGCACCGCAGGGCTCCCGAGGGTGAACATGGCCGGGCGAACAGGTTTCACACCGGCACGAAATCCGACGCCTTCAGCATAGTCGCGCTCACCCCTGACAGCACGATCTGGCAGGAGCCATCAATGCTGGTGATGACAGCGCCGCCTGCCCCGGCCTGCGTTTCGCTGGCAATCTGCGATGCGCCGCCGAATTTGGCATATGGCACCTCAATAATGTCCTGCATGATGTTGAAGCCGGAGATCGTGATCAGCGATGTTGCTCCGGCGGCCGGCGCGGCGATGATGAAGGCATCCGGTTCAGCCGTCGCCTGGAGGTTCGCATTGGCTGCCGAACCGTAGAGGAACTGCATCGGGCCGCCCAACGACTGGGTTGATACCGCGCTGACAGGGACAGTGTCGCTGGCCACCGCCTTCCCGCCGGCCATGACCTGCACAGTCACATTGTCTCCCGAATAGGTGAAGACCTCGTTGTTCGCGGTATTGGTCACGTCGTAATAGGCATCGACTTCCGAAATCGGGTCTCCGGCGCGGAAAACCTGTTGCAGGTGTTCCATCGTGTTTTGCGCGCTGACGGTCTGAACGAAATACGCGATCGGTTGGAGTCCGGTGGTATCATACTGCGTCAGCGAATAGCCGCCGCCCTGGAAGTCGTTCCAAACCTGGTATAGCTGGCCGTTTGAATAGTTCAGACCGGTGACGGTGTATGGCTGGCCGGCTCGCCACTGGTAGTTGTCGCTGACCATCTGGCCTTGGTTGTTGAATATCTGAGTATGCTCACTCCATGGCTCCGACCCCGTTGTGTCGTAATACTCGGTCTGCCGGCCTCCGTTCCAATAGGTGTCGGTTTCCGACGAGACCGCCCCGCCGGTGACCTGAACCAGCACCTGCGCGTAGGGGTTCCCCGCGCGCATGGTATAGTCGAGAGAAACCAACTGATTGGCGGCATTCACCGTCTGCACGAACGATGACCACTGGTTGGTGCCGGCGATGTCATACTGGGTCATGACATAGCCGCCCCCGGCGGGGTCTTGCCACATCTGGTAAAGCCGGCCATTCGTGTAGTTCATGTCGGTCGTTGCAAATGGCTGCCCCGCGCGCCAGTCGTAATGCTGGTTGACGATTTGTCCCGCTGCGTTCAGCGTCACGACATCGTCCGCCCAGGCCTGGCTGCCCGTCGTGTCGGTCAGCGTGATCCGGGTGTTGCCGGAGCTGAGAAGTTGAAATTGCGTAACCGCCGCGGTAGGAATCACCGCGCCGCTGCCCGTAATCGTCAGGTCGTAGGGGCCGAGGATCCGCGTCAGAGCGGCGGCATCGGCGATGACTTGCGAAACGCTCAATGTCAGCGTCGGTGTGCCGCCATCGGTAAGGCTGATCGTTCCGAGCGCGCCCCTCGCCGCCAGCCCCTGAAGCGAACCCAGATCGGCCCCGACGTTCGCGGCCGATCCCGTGACCGACACGGTGCTGTTGCCGAAGGTCGAAAGCGCCACGCCGCCGCCGCCAAGCGAAACGGTGTCATTCGTTCCGTTGAGGCTGATCGACGTGTTGGCGGAGGCGGCAATGGTGTTGCCGTTGCCGAACACGATGACGCTGCCGCCGATCTCGGAGACGGTCGAGGCGGTGGCGAAGACCACGTCGTTCCGGCCGCTGACGGTGACGGTCGATCCGGTCCCGGTTCCGGCGGTTTCGCTGTTGCCCGTCAGGTTGATGATGGCGCCCGTGCCCCCGGTCACCTGACCGTAGCTGCCTGTCGCTGTGATGGCGCCCCCGCCGCTGCCGCTCATCCACACGGTAACGCCATTGCCGTTCACGGTTGCCGAGGATGACGCGCTGCCGAGGACGAAAGTGCCGCCGCCGGAGAAGTTCAGAACATAAGACGATCCCGTGGCGGTGATGCGGCAGCCGGCGGCCGCGGAGATCGTGTCGCTGCCGCCGAACACGGTGGCGGTGCCTCCCGCGGCCGTTTCGGCGATGGTCGCGCCGGTGGCGAAGACGACCCCGTTCGGGCCGCCGATGGTAACGGTCGAACCGCTGCCTGTCCCGGCGGTGTCATTGTTGCCGGCCAGGTCGATGACGGCGCCGGTGCCGCCGGTCACCTGATCGCCATTGCCTGTCGCCGTGACGGCCCCGCCGATGCCCCACATCCATACGGTCACGCTGTTGCCGTTGACGGTTGCCGCAGAGCTTGAGCTGCCGAGGTTGAAAGTCCCACCGCTGGCGAAGCTCACCACATCGGCGGAGCCGGTTGCGGCGATGGCGCAGTTCGCCGATGCCACGGTGACGGTATCGTTGCTGCCGTCTATATCGACCGTGCTGCCGGCCGCCGTGACCAGGATCGAACTGCCGCCGCTGCCGGTGTTGACAGTCGTCAGGCCGGAGCCGGCGGTGATCGTATCGTCGCCATAGCCGTTGATTGTCGTAACGTTGTCGCCGCCAATCAGGGTGCTGCCGCCGGCGGCGAGGCCGGTGATGGTGACGGTGCCGCTCGCCCCTGCTGCGTCGATCTCGGAAATGCCGCCGAGACCGGACGGCATGGTCTGCGAGTCGATGGTCACGGTGGCCAGGTTGTTGAGATCGACGTCGATCGTGCCGGGCAGGTTCAGCAGGTCGAGGATGTTCCCGTTCACGAACTGGTACGGATAGTCATACATGCCAGCCGGGTAGTTCACCGCCAGGCTGGTGAAGTTGGCCATGAGGAAATTGTCGGTCCAGACCTCCGTATCCGATGCGATCACGGTCCCCAGATTATAGTTCCAGTTCGGATTGTCGCCCGTATTGAACTCGGTTTCGTACATGGGGCCGGTCGCGAAGCCCGGTTGATAGGGATTGGAGGTTGTGGCGTAGGTCGCCGAACCGGCCGCTTCCGGCGGCGTGGCAGCCGACTGGAACTGCTCCCAGAGCCGGCCGGTATTCGGATCGAACACGTCGTCGATCGTGAACTGCGGATCGCCCGTGCCGCCCTGGAAGACTTCCTCCGTCAGCCGATCGGCGCTGTCGTAGGTCAGCGTCACGGATGCGAACTGACTGCCCCAGCCCGCCTGCCACGCCGGGTTGTCGCCGGTGTTGTACTCGGTGACCCGGGTGCCGCCGTTGTTGAACGCCGTGGCAAACGTATCGGCCACCACGCCGCCTTTGACAACGACCGTTTGCGGATCGGGCGCGAGCGTGTCGACCGCCGTTTCCAGCCGCCCGCTCAGCGGATTGAATGTGTTCACGGTCGTCTGGACGATCAGCGAGGTCAGTTCGGCATCCGGATTGAACGCGCCGAAAAGCCAGCCGATCGGCGCGGACGAAATGACCGGGCCCCAGTTGTTGGCGTAACCGCCATTGTCAACCGCGCCGTCATCGACCGTGGGATCGTAGACGTCCGCCACCGCGCTTTGGCTGGTGCCAAGCAACGCCGCCGGCGCCAGCTCGACGCCATACTCCGCCAGCGGCTCATGGATCGCATCGATTTTCACGAAGGCGGACTGCCCGGGCTCGCCGGCCCCGGCGAGCGTTCCGCTCGTGCTCCAGTATAGCGTTTCGCTGGTAAGGATCGAAGCGCCGGTAATCACCGTTCCGGTATTCAAAACGGCGGAGGCGGAAAGCCAGCCCTGCTGAGCGCTGGTCGCCGCAACGGTTCCGGCATTCGGACCGCTGGCGGCGAACACGCTGATCTGATTGTCGGACAGTCGTCCCTGCGTCCCGAACGTCTCGACATCGACCGTGTCGGCGCCCGCATTCGCCTCCAGCAGCACCACGGATTTCAGTTCCGCCGCCAGATCCGCTGCGTCGCCGCTGAGAACAAGGATATTGCTTGCAAGATTGGAAACCGTGCCCGCGCCGCTTTGCGTTGCCGTCAGGGTTCCGGTCTGGTCGATGATGACGACGCCGAGCCGGTTGCCGGCCTGGAGATCCGCGGCATTCCACTGGATCGACAGCGGCCCGATGGCCCTGACCGTGCCGGTGTTCAGCACGAGCTGGGCCGGCGCCTGAACGGTCACGCTGCCCTCGGCGGTGATCGATCCGGTCAGGTAGAGCGGATCAACGGCTTCCAGTTCGGCTGCTTCGTTGACCGTCGAATCGGGCGTGCTGATCTCGCCCGTGCCGACCGGGAGCATGTCCCAGGTCCGCACCAGAATATTACTGACATCAACCGAGCCCGCCGCCTGAAGCTGCGCGAGAGCAATCCCGTTCTGCTCGGCCTGGGCGACGAACTGGGTGCCGGACGTGTCGGCAACCGCGCCTTGCACTACGACGTTCAGGGCCATGCCGTCCGCCGCGGTCACGGTCGACAGTGCCTCAAGATAGCCCTGCCAATTCGGCAGGGAGAGCTGATCGATCCAGGGCGCAAACCAACTGGTATCGGCGGTAACGTAGGAGAACCCGGGCAGTCCCGCCGCCGCCGCCGCCGTGTCGTAGGCGCTCCACCAGGCGGATATGTCGGCCATGCTGGAGGCTCCGCCGCCTTCCATGTCGCCGACGGCCAGGTTTCCGGCAGTCAAGGCATAGCTGGATCCGGCATAATCCTGGATCAGTGTCTGGACGGCATTGACTTCGATGCCGGCGTCGGTCGCGAACGATGAAGACGGTTGTGAACTGCCGATTTCGCCGACGTCCTCGACCGAGGTGATCGGCAGGCCGACCTGAGCCGCAACGGTGGCCCATTGATCGATCAGGGCGTTGCTTCCGTCACCGTATGTAGCCGGCCATGTCAGATCAGCATCGACTTGAACGCCTATCCCATTGGCGTTGCAGAAAGCCGCGATCTTGGCGAGGATCGCCAGATTATCCGACACCTCCGCGGCTGTTTCACTATTGCCTATTTGTATCGAACCGGCGGTGCCGATGGCGCCGGAGTCCAGCACGAGAGTCCTGGTTCCCGTTCCGGTTACGATATCTGCAGCGCCGGACAACAAGTTTTCGTATATCTGCTCAAGCAGGCCCGGGCTGGCGGATCCGGCGGAGTTGCCGGCTGCACCGCCGCCAAGAATGACCATAGGTATACTGCCGGAAGAACTCATTTCTGTCTGTCCATGCCTAAGGGCGCAGTTTTCGCGTTTGCATTGCCCCGCGAAGGGGACAACTGACTGCATACGGAACTATGACAGTAGGGAAATTCGCGATGGGATCACGTCGCGTTTAGACTGATCTCTAAACCTGAATTTGATAATAAAGAGGCGGCTTCAAAGGACCGCTTCGGTCACCAAAAAGTATTTGTGTCCGAGGTCAACTAATTCCAACCGGCGCTGACATCGACTCTCCGGGCCGCGCCACCTCGTCATGCCGACGTAGGTCGGCATCCACGCCTTCTGCTTGAACGAAGGCGTGGATGGTGGCCTTCGGCCACCATGACGTATAATACCGGCAGGCGTTGATCGACTCTGTACGGCCGTGCCGCCCGTCACGCCGACCTTCATTGGCATGACGGGTTAAAATCGACCGCCGGCGCGTTATATTCACGGCGGTGAGACCTCCGTCCGGCACAACAGCAATACAGGCCAACCGGTTGTTACATTCGGCGCCTATTTTTCGCCGAACAACGCTGCGCGGAGCTTCCGCAGCGCCGCTGAGTCGCGTTCCCCGCGTTCAATCTCCGCGTTGATCGCGGCGACCAGAGTTGCATCTTCCGCGTCCCAGCCAAGTTCGCGGAACGCCAGTTTGAGACGCTGCTCCGCATCCGGTGAAATGTTGCCATTTCGCCGTTCCTGTCCGAGTTCGGCGAGAAACCGGCCGCCCGGGGTGGTCCTCAGTACAAAAGCCGATCGGCCTGCCACTTTCGTCATAAATCAACCCGCTGCCTGGCACATGTGCCGTTTCGCCTAAAGCGCACCCGGCATACCCGGTACACGAAGCGGCAGCGGTGATATTCCGTCGATGATTAGTAATATATTTGCGCTCGAACCGATATATTAACCGATACTTCAACTTTGATAGATCAGACTGGCATGCATGCGGGGCCGTCCGGCTGCCCGCGCCGTACGCTTCCCGGGTTACGGAGCCTGCACCGACACAGCCGCGACCCCGCTCGGCCGCGCCGCCACGTAAACCGAGGCGGCGGGAACCGGACGATCGTCCCGCAACCGGTACACCGCCAACAACGTGTCCGGACTCATCCGCCACCCGAAGCTGCCATGGCCGATGCGCGCCAGATAGATCCGTCCGTCCTGAAGTCGTAACGGAAACGACACCGGATCGGAGAACGCGGTATAGGGCGTGTCCAGCGACACCCCGAACGTCGGCAGATCCAGAGGCTGCGTGTCCGCCGCGACGATCGCGGCCATGCGGCGATAGTCCGCCGCGTCCTCCGGCATGCCGGGTGAGACCACGCCCGCGCCCAGCGTCTCCGCCGTCTCACCGTTGCGCAGGCGCATCGCCAGCAGCTCGGCCGTTCGGATCAGCGGCACGCAGTCGATGCCGTCGCAGAACGCGTGCGTCGCCTGGTCGGTCACCGCGTAGTCGATCGTCACCGTGCACGGCGGCGCGAAGCCATCGGCACGCAACGCCGCGATCGTCACCGCGGACCGGGGACGGGCGTCGCTGAACGCGCCGCTCTGCTCGATCCACAGCGCCGGGTCGCCGCCGATGCTAACCGCCGCCAGCGCCGACAAGGCGCACAGATCGACGTTTTCGCCGAGAGGCGGCAGCGCGACCTCATGCGCCGCACCGAAGGCCGGGACGGCGACCGCCAGCATGGTATGGCAGCCGAGCGTACCATCGACCCGGTCGAGCAGCCAAACCGGCCCCGTGCCGAACCGCAGCGCCCGGGCCGGCGGCAGCTCCCGCAGTTTCTTCACCAGCTCCGCCGGGGCGGCATGATCCCGCGCCAGGGCGTCGGCCACGGACTGGCCGGGCTTGCCGAGGCTGCCGCTGTCCGCGGCTTTCGCAGATCCGGGCGCCGCCTCGGCCAGTTGTTTGAGCGGGGTCCGCTCATGCAATGGGCCGGTGGCAACGGCGGACCATACGAGCGCGGCGACGTTCCGGCACAAATCGATCGAATCCGCCGCCCGGGCAGGCGTCGCGGCCAATACGGCGAGGCCGATGGCGCACCGGAGCCGCTTCATCGTGCCGCGCCGATGGCCGCGTTCAGCGCCCTGACTCCCGCTGCCGGACCGTCCGGGTGATTCCAGACGCAGCCGACGACGGCGAGGAAATCCGCTCCCGCGCGGACCAGCGGGGCGCAGTTCTCCGGGGTGATGCCGCCGATGGCGCAGCTCGGCAGTTCCATCATCTCGGACCACCATTGCAGGATCTCCGGATCGGCCAGCGCGGAGACGTCCTTGGTCGAGGAGGGATAGAAAGCGCCAAAGGCGACATAGTCGGCGCCGTCCTCGCCGGCCTGCATCGCCAGGTCGCGGCTGTCCTTGCAGGTCACGCCCAGGGTCAGGTCAGGACCCAGCAGCCGCCTCGCATCCCGCGCCGGCAGGTCGTCCTGGCCGACATGGGCGCCATCGCAGCCTGTCCCCCGCACCAGATCGGCGCGGTCGTTCAGCAGGAACGCTACGCCGCGGGACTGGCAGACGGGGCGCAGCGCGTCGATCGCGCGGCGCCAGGCATCGTCGCCCGCCTGCTTTAGCCGGAGCTGCACGGCCGCCACGTCGCCGGCATCCAGCGCCTCCGACAGCAAGCCGGCGAACGGCGCCGGGTCGAGCGCAGGCGGGGTGATCAGGTAGATGCGGCACGCATCTTCCGGGGGCATGCAGGTCAATCCTTGGCCTGGATCGGGGTCTGGCGCACGGGAGGGTCTCCTTTCCGGAAGACGGCCGGGGTCAGTAACCCGGGCAGGCGCCCCTGTCACCTTTTGGCGAACCGGTCCGCGGCGGATATCCTGCCCGCGCGAGAGCGTTACACTGGGCGGCGGAAACCAGTGTGGACCCGGAAGAATGAAGCTGATCCCGATGCTCGGCTGCGCGATCCTGGCGGCCTGCGCGGCCGACACGATGAAGGGCTACGTCGGGCAGGATATCCGGTCGGTCGAACTGGCATACGGGCCGCCGATCAATCAGATCGACCTCGGCGGCGGCGTGCGGGCGTTCCAGTGGCAGAGGATCTCCGTCGACACGACACCGGTTTCGGCGGTCACCACGACCGACAAGGACAGCAAGGGGCGCAAGACGACTGAGACACAGTTCATCGGCGGCGACCAGACGGTCACCAAATGCCTCTACACCTTCCTGACCGCCTGGAATCCGGCGGCGAACGGATGGATCGTCACCGGCTTTCGCCAGCCGTCACTGGACTGCGCCGTCGGCGGCCTGAGCTAAGGCGACGCCCAAATGGGGCAAGGTCACATAAGCCGTCATGGCCTGGCTTGTCCGGGCCACCTATCGCGGCAGGTGCTGGCATAGGTGGCCCGGACAAGCCGGGCCATGACGGTAGAGGGCGACGCCAACCGATTCGATCGTTTGGGGCGACGCCTAAGCGCCCCGCCGTCGCAGGCGGGCAAGACCGTCCTGAACTCACAATTGTTTTAGTGTCGTTGTTCATCGCGGTCCGGCAAACATCAGCGTGATGCCGGCGCCTCGCGGCGCCTATTGGAACGCTTTGTGCCAACCTCGGAAGACCATATCGGTGCAACCTGCGACGTCTTGCCGAAAGTCCACGCCGAGGGCGGCCCTGTGGGACTTTCGCCACCGCGGCGGCGCCGCGTGAGCCGGGCCGCCGGGGACGTTTCCGCTGCGACGGTTCCCGGGCGGCGGTCGCGGGCGGCCACACGCCGACGGCTGGCGCCGTTCGAATCCGAACCGTCCGTCATCGCGTTCGTGCAGACACCGGCCGGCCGGGCCGTGCTTGCCGCACTGTTTGGCGGGCTGCTGTATCTTCGGCTCCAGCAATGGATGCCGCTGCTGTTCGCCGCCGCGAGCGCCTGGCTCCCCGCCCGCTACCGGAGGGTTGTTGTCGCCACGACCGGGTTCGGGTTGGTCATCGCCGATCCGTTCTGGTTCAACATGCAGATCTTTTCCGCCATTGCCGCGCGGGAGGGCGTCGGCGGCATCAGCGGCATGGCGCAATACGCCGCCGGGTTGGGCTTGATCGCGGTCTGCTGCGGCGTTACCGGCTTCGCAGCCTGGCGGCGCACCTCGTTGCCGGCACGTCGGCCTGTGCTCTGCCAGCTGACGGCTCAGGCGGCGCTGATGCTGCTGTGCGGGTCCGGATGGTTCCAGGGTGGAGTCCTCATCGGCCTGTGGGCGGCGGTTCTGATCCTCGCCCCGGCGATGTGGTTCATCTGCTATGCGATCGTTGATTTGAGGGGACCGGGACCGGCGGCGCCTCTGCTGCGGCCGTTCTGGTCCATGAGCGGAACGCCCTTCGGCAAAGGGTGGAACTACCTGTCGAAGTTCGAGGCGAAGACCCCCGAGCAACTGGCGGTCACGCAACTGAAGGGAACGCGGCTTCTGGCATGGGCGCTGGTGCTGGACGCCGTGCGGCGCGTCCTGGTCGTCACGGTGCATGGCCAGGCGGGTGTTCCGGTCTTCGCGACGGTCATGGCGGTCGCCCTCAGGGGTGGTCATTCCCCGTGGTACATCTGCTGGGCGTCGCTGATTGCCGCATTTGCTGAGAACCTGCTGGAGATATCGGTCTGGGGGCATACGGTGATCGCCATCGCGCGCTTCGGCGGATTCCGGCTGCTGCGCAACACCTACCGGCCGCTGGAATCCCAAACGATCGCGGAGTTTTGGAACCGCTACTACTTCTATTTTAAGGAATTGCTCGTCGACTTCTTCTTCTACCCGGCGTTCCTGAGGTTCTTCCGGAAATCGGAAGGCTTGCGCATCGCCTTTGCGACCTTCATAGCGGCCTGCGTCGGCAATATGGCCTATCACTTTACGCGCGATAGTTTTTACATCTCCACGGTCGGCCTGAAGCAGGCGATCATCGGGTTCCAGACCTATGCATTCTACTGCGTCATGCTCACAGCGGGCATTTGCATCTCCCAGTGGCGTTCGCGGCGGCGGAAGCCGGGGGCGCCGTCGTTGCGCCGCCGCGTGACAGCCTCGGCCGGCGTCATGCTGTTCTTCTGCCTGCTGCATGTCTTCGACGACGAACGGCGGACCTATTCGCTGATGGACCACGCTCGATTTCTTCTGCAAATGTTTGGAGCCGGCACATGAACACCGCCGAACGCGCCGCGATCAGGGACTTCATCGGCCAATGCCTTGCCGGACGAGGCGGCGACAGCGATTTTTCGGACGACGAGCCGCTGTTTTCCAGCGCCCGGCTGGACTCGTTGTCGGCCATCGAAACTGTCGCCTTCCTTGAGCGCGCGTTCGGCGTCGATTTTCTGGCCACCGGCTTCGACATGGCGAAGATCGACTCGGTCGAGGCCATGCTGGCGCTGCTGCCCGGCCCTCCGGTGCGGGTGGAGGCCTGACTATGGCGACGCCCAAGAACTACCGCGTCTGTCACGGGGCAAGGCCCACAAAACCGTCATGGCCCGGCTTGTCCGGGCCACCTATCGCGGCACGTGCTGGCATAGGTGGCCCGGACAAGCCGGGCCATGACGTGTACAGTGGCGCAAACCTATTCGGTCATTTTTGGCCGTCGCCTATGCCGGATGCCGGCGCGCGCAGCCTGGGCGAGATGTTCCTGGCGGTGGCGCAGCGCTTTCCGGATCGTCCGTGCGTATGGGCGGCGGGGCAGACGCTGACTTATGCTGATTTGCGAGACCGGGCCGCCGCGGTGGGCCGGTCCATCCTGCGGGCTTGCAGCGCGGCTGACGACATCGCGGCGACGCCGATAGCGGTCTTCGCCTATCGCACGGCCGCCGCCTACGCGGCGGTGATGGGCACACTGCTGGCGGGATCCCTGTATTCGCCGCTCAATCCCCGCTATCCGGCGGAGCGGAACCGCGCGATCCTCGACGCCTCCGGCGCGTCGGTCATGCTGGTCGATTCGCGCTGCGCCGCCGAGGCATCCCGCGTCCTTGGCATGATCGGGCGGCGCCTGACCGTTATCCTGCTCGACGGCGCCGAACTCGAACCCGGGCTGGAGTCGCGGCACGACATCCGCCGCGCGGACGAGCCGGACGGCGCCGCCCGGGTCGCCCCGTGCCGCGGCGGAGCGCACGGCGCCTACGTGCTGTTCACGTCCGGTTCCACGGGCGCGCCCAAGGGCGTTCTGGTGACCCATCGCAACGTGCTGGCCTATGTCTCGGCGATCGTCCGCCTGTTCCGGCCCGGTTGCGAGGACCGGTTCTGCCACCTCGCGGACCTGACGTTCGATATTTCCGTGCATGACATGTTCGCCTGCTGGGCCGCGGGCGCTTGTCTGTACGTCGTGCCCGAGAAGGACATCCCGGCACCCGCCGCTTTCGTCCGAGCGCACGGGCTGACCTTCTGGTTTTCGGTGCCCTCGGCGATCAGCTTCATGGACAAGTTCCGCTCGCTGCCATCAGGGGCGTTGCCGTCGCTGCGCTGCAGCCTGTTCTGCGGCGAGGCCCTGTTCGAAGACCAGGCGGCCATCTGGCACCGCGCTGCGCCGGAAAGCGCGATCTACAACCTGTATGGCCCGACCGAGGCCACGGTCGCGATCACTGTCCACCCGTGGAGTCCGGCCGGGGCGCATCCGCGTCCGGCTGTCGTCCCGATGGGGCGGCCGTTTCCCGGGCAGCACGTCGTCCTTGTCGATGACAGGCTGGTCCCGGTCGCGCCCGGGGATATCGGCGAAGTCTGCCTCGGCGGCAGCCAGGTCGCCGCAGGCTACTGGAACGAACCGGCGCGGACGGAGGAACGCTTCGTGCGGCTGGAGGCCCCGGCGGCGGATCGCTGGTACCGCACCGGCGACCTCGCCCGATGGGACGAACGCGACGGGTTCGTCTTCCATGGCCGGATCGACCAGCAGGTGAAGATCCGCGGCTTCCGCGTCGAATTGGAGGAAGTCGAGACCGTCCTGCGCAACACTCTGAACACTGAAATCGCCGTTGCCCTCGGCTGGCCGGAGGACGCAAACGGCGCGGCCTTGGGCATAACCGCGTTCGCCGCCGCCGCGATCGATGAGGCGGCGGCGATCACGGCCTGCCGCCGCGCCCTGCCGGACTACATGGTCCCGGTTCGCATTTTGCAACTCGACACGGTGCCGCTGAACCAAAACGGCAAAATCGATCGTCTGGCGCTCAAGACAATGCTGCGCGAGGGCCTGTGCGGAAAAAATAAATGCTAAATACTGCTTTGCAATAGTCAATCCCTTTCAGGTTACCGCTCAGTAAAGCACTATAGCCTTCCTCGCGCCCGGTTGGCCCCGGTTCGGCGGATCCTTTCGCACACAACCACCCCTGCCCGCCTCGCCATTCGCGTGCTAGAAGCCGCGCCCGGCGAATACCGGACCGAAGGAGTGGATTTTTGCCAGCATCCCGACCCGTTTCCCGCCGCGCCGCGCTCGCCGCGACGCTGGGACTCATGGGCGCCGCGCCGCGCCGCGCCCGCGCGGCGACCACGCTGCTGAATGTTTCATACGACCCGACCCGGGAGCTTTACCGCGCCATCAACCCGGCCTTCATCGCCGCCTGGAAGGCGAAAACCGGCGGGGAGATCACCATCAACCAATCGCATGGCGGCTCCGGCGCGCAATCCCGCGCAGTGCTGGAAGGGCTGCAGGCGGATGTCGTCACCCTGGCGCTGGCGGCCGATATCGATGCGCTGGCGAAGCGCGGGCTGATCGCGGCCAACTGGCAGACGCGGCTGCCCGACAATGCCTCGCCCTACACCAGCACGATCGTCTTCCTGGTGCGCGCGGGCAATCCGAAAGGCGTGCATGACTGGGCCGATCTGCTGAAGCCGGATGTGGGGGTGATTACGCCCAATCCGAAGACGTCGGGCGGTGCGCGCTGGAATTTCCTCGCCGCGGTGGCCTGGGCGCAGCGCCAGCCGGGCGCGAACGAGGCGACCGTCGAGGACTATCTGCGCCGCCTGCTCCATCAGGTGCCGGTGCTGGACACCGGCGCGCGCGGCGCCACCAACAGTTTTGTCCAACGCGAACTCGGCGACGCGCTGCTGGCGTGGGAGAACGAGGCCTGGCTCGCCCGGCAGGAATTCGGCGGCGGCGCTTTTGAGATCGTCTATCCCTCGGTGAGCGTGCTGGCGGAGCCTCCGGTTTCCGTGGTGGACAGCGTCGCCGGCAAGAAGGGCACGCGCGACACGGCCACCGCGTATCTGGAATTCCTTTATACCAAGCCGGCGCAGGAGATCATCGCGAAGGCTTTCTACCGCCCGCGCGATGCGGCGGTGGCGCGGCAATACGCCGAACGCTATCCGGCCTTGCCGATGGCGACGATCGAGGATTTCGGCGGCTGGGACCGGGCGCAGGCGAAATATTTCTCCGATGGCGGGTTGTTCGACCGTCTCTTTACTCCGGGGAAATGACGCTGCCTTCCAGACGATCAGCTTTGCCCGGGTTCTCGTTGACGCTGGGAATTACCGTGGTCTGGCTGTCGCTGATCGTCCTGCTGCCGCTGACCCTGCTGGCGCTGCGGCCGTGGACGCTCGGCTTCGCGGGCGTGTGGCATTCGGTCACCGAGCCGCGTGTGCTTGCGGCGCTGCGGCTGAGTTTCGGCACCGCGGCGCTGGCGGCGGCGGTGAACATGCCGCTCGGGCTGCTGGTGGCCTGGGTGATGGTCCGCTACCGCTTCCCGCTGCGCAACCTGGCGGATTCGCTGATCGACATGCCGCTGGCCTTGCCCACCGCGGTCGCCGGCATCGCCCTGACCGCCCTGTTCGCGCCGCGCGGCTGGATTGGCGCCCTGCTGCTGCCGCTGGGCATCCGGGTCGCCTACTCGCCGCTCGGCATCTTCGTTGCACTGGTCTTTGTCGGCCTGCCGTTCATGGTGCGGACGCTTGAGCCGGTGATCATGGAGATGCCGAAGGAAGCCGAGGAAGCCGCCGCGACCCTTGGCGCGACCCGGCGGCAGACGCTGCTGCGGGTGGTGCTGCCGGCGCTGACCCCTGCCCTGCTGGCCGGCTTCGGAGCGGCGTTCGGGCGCGGCATCGGCGAGTACGGCTCGGTCATCTTCATCGCCGGCAACATGCCGATGGTCAGCGAGATCGCGCCTTTGCTGATCCTGATCCGGCTGGAGCAGTTGAACTATGCCGGCGCCGCGGCGCTGGCGCTGGTGATGCTGCTGGCATCGTTCGCGGTGCTTCTGTCATTGAACGTGCTGCGCGCCCGCATGCGGAGCCGGACGTGACGACCGGGGCGGCGCAGGAAACAGTATCCACGCGCGTCTTCCTGATCCTGCTGACGGCGGCGCTGCTGATCGTCTTGCTGGTGATGCCGCTGGTTGTCGTGCTGGCTGAGGCGTTCCGCAAAGGCATTCCCGCGGCGCTGGCGACGCTGAGCGATCCGGACTCGCTGACATCCATCCGCCTGACCCTGACCGTGGCGGCGATCAGCGTGCCGCTGAACACGGTGTTCGGGGTGTCGGCGGCCTGGTGCATCAGCCGGTTCCGTTTTCCCGGCCGCGGCGCGCTGGTGACGCTGATCGAGCTGCCGTTTTCGGTCTCGCCGGTGATCTCCGGGCTGGTCTGGGTGCTGCTGTTCGGCATCAACGGCTGGCTCGGGTCGTTCATGGACCGGGTCGGGTTGCAGATCATCTTCGCTTTGCCCGGGCTGGTCCTGGCCACCGTGTTCGTCACGTTTCCGTTTGTCGCCCGCACGCTTATCCCGCTGATGCAGGAACAGGACGCCAGCGAGGAAGAAGCCGCGATCACCCTGGGCGCCACCGGGTGGCAGATGTTCAGCCGGGTGACGTTGCCGAATATCCGCTGGGGGCTGATCTACGGCGTGCTGCTGTGCAATGCCCGAGCGATGGGTGAGTTCGGCGCGGTCGCCGTCGTCTCCGGCCATATCCGCGGCCAGACCATGACCATGCCGCTTCAGGTCGAGGCGCTTTTCAACGACTATGACTGGGTGGGCGCTTTTACCATCGCCAGCCTGCTGGCGCTGCTCGCGCTGGCGACGCTGGCGGTGAAAGCGGCGCTGGAATGGCGGCTCGGACGCCGCGGGAGCATGCATTGAACGTCGAAATGCGCGGGTTGACGAAGTCGTTCGGGCCGACTCCGGCACTGAATGCCGTCGATCTGTCGGTCAGCAACGGCGAGTTCCTGGCGATCCTGGGGCCTTCGGGGTCGGGCAAGACATCGTTGCTGCGGGTGCTGGCGGGGCTGGAGTTTGCCGAGTCGGGGACGATCGTTATCGGCGGCCGGGCGATGGAGGGGGTGCCGGCGCGCGAACGCGGGGTGGGGTTCGTGTTCCAGAACTACGCGCTGTTCCGCCACATGACGGTGGCGCGGAATATCGCCTTCGGGCTGGAGATCCGGCCTCGGCGCTTGCGGCCGCGGGCGCATGAGATCCGCGACCGGGTGGCGTCGCTGCTGGACCTGATGGGCATCGGCGAGCTGGGCGGGCGGTATCCGGATCAGCTTTCCGGCGGGCAGCGGCAGCGTGTGGCGCTGGCCCGCGCTTTGGCGATCGAGCCGGCGCTGCTGCTGCTGGATGAGCCGTTCGGGGCGCTGGATGCGAAGGTGCGGAAGACGCTGCGGGTGTGGCTGAAGGACCTGCACGACCGGATCGGGCTGACCAGCATCTTCGTGACGCACGACCAGGCCGAGGCGATGGAGATGGCCGATCGGGTGGCGGTGATGCGGGATGGGCGGATCGAGCAGGTGGATACGCCGGATTGTTTGTATGCCGAACCGGCCAGCGCGTTCGTGCATGAGTTCCTGGGGGAGGCGATCCGGCTGGATTGCTTTGTCGCGGACGGGGTGGCTCGGTTCCCGGGGTTGCCCTCGGTGGCGCTGCCGACTGCGTGCCGCCCGGGCGCCGCGATCGCTCTGATCCGACCCTATGAGATCGGCTTTGTGGTGCGGCCGGGGCCGGCGCATGTGCTGAGCGTGCATGCGAACGGGCCGTTGAAGCGGGTGCGGCTGCTGATTGCCGGGCACGGGATCGAGGTGCTGAGTCCGGCGGAGGGTTGGACCCCGGTGGTGGGGGAGAACGTCGATCTGGAGCTGTCGAAGGCTAGGGTTTACCCGGTTTAGGGTTGTGGGGCGTCGGTCCCCGTGCCGTGGACCCGGGGGCCGGAAAACGATGAGTCAACTTTGGTTCCAGCCGGGTGGCGTTGAAGCGCCTGCGCCAACAGGAGAGCCTGCAAGCGCTCCCTGTCTTCGGCCGATGCCACGGTGATGTAGCGACCGGCCTCAGCGTCGGCGAGACCGGCTTGGACGGCGGCGATGATATCGTTTTCTTCGGCACGGGCGTTGTCGGTCAGGCCGGACATCGCTTTCTCCCCGTCTAACTCAGCGCGGCAATTACCCAAGCGAGTTCGATTAATCTAGCCGAATCAGCGCGCTTTTTCCAATTTCCAGGTGGATGGACGTGTCGGATTGGCCACGTCCGAAGCCAACGCTACCGGCGATTGCAAAGCACATATCCTGTATGCTACGATATGATGACGGAATGGGCATAGCTTGGGGTGAAGTTTGCGATGGGAGCCCTTGATGCTTTCGGCGTGGACGCCGTAAACCACTATACGCCGCTTCACTACCTGCCGTTCATCGGACGAGCTCGATCGCTTCTGGGCAAACCGTCGCTCGCCCAGAGAGGTTTCTCATCCCAGCACCTTCGGTCCATGTCCTCTCGGCAGGACGTCGCCCGCGGATTCGGAGAGTATGCATTCCTGACGCTCGACAGCAAGGCCAGAATTCTCCAGGCCAAGCTGGAAGCAGGATTTCGTCATATCGGGATCAGAGTTCCTTCGTCAGTATTCAACGGCCTCCAATTCGGCCTATGCCGTTACAATGTCGCCATGACACGATTCCTGCGTCGAGATGGCAAGACCGGCTTTCCCGAGTCCGCCTCAAACGGGCGCTACTACGGCGACCAGCAGATTCCCATCGCGAAAACCGAAGCCGATCAGCGATCCATGCTGGAGGCCCACTTGCAATCCGGGACGATGATCGAAGTTCTGGTGTCGGGCGATGTTCCTTTACCTCCGGCCACGACCGTTGTGGCGTTTTCAGTCGAAGATGCTGGGATTGCGCAGGATGTGGTGTCGAGGCTGAACCTTCAATGGCGGGTGTTCGTCGAACAACCTCCGGGGCCGTACAACAGGCGATCCGATCATGTTCGGAACGTAAGTGATTTTATCGCTCAAGCCCTTGAAAATGCAAACTGGCGCGGTAACGGGCTGGAATTTGATAGGATTTGAGGCGAACCATGCTACTCCTGCTCAGCGGTCCAACGGCGGTCGGCAAGTCCACAATAGCCAAAGAACTGATTAACTCATACCGGTTTAAAACCGTGCGAACTGGTTTATACCTAACCGAACTAGCAAGAACTCGGAACCTTGGAACTAGCCGCACTGATCTTCAACTGATTGGAGACGCACTCGATATCGAAACAGACTATCAGTGGGTCGTAGATGTGTCAGCGGCTGCGATTGGGGCTTCGTTTGATAGGGGCAACTGGATTTTCGATTGTGTAAGGAAGCAAAGGCAGGTTGAGCATTTCCGTGAACGCTACGGGAGATTCGTCCTACACGTCTATTTGACAGCTGACGAGTCAGTTCTTAATGAGCGTTACAATCGGAGAATCCTGTTGGGAGACGAGTACAATGGAAACACGCCCTACGAAATCGCCGGCCTGCATCCCAATGAGATCGCCGCTCGTCAACTAATTGGTATGGCGGATCTAGCGATCAAGGCTGACATCGACACCACCCAGCAGACGACCCATCGTATAGTGTAGGCCCTGAAACAGAAGGAAAGCGTGTCGTGACAGCTCAGATCGTCTTAATAACCGGCCGCACATGCACCGGGAAAACAAACTTAGGCAAGCTATTGCGCGATAGTTTTGGGTATTCTGTCATATCTACGGGGCGAATACTTGCTGATGTCGCAAAGGAGCAAAACCAGCCGGTCGACAGGCTGTCGCTGCAAACTCTTGGCGATGAACGCGACCACCAGACCGGGTACAAGTGGGTGTTTGATGCTGTTCAGCAGCAAGAAACTCAAATGAGTCCTGACACACCAATCGTGGTCGACAATATCAGAAATGCAGGACAGCTTGAGCATTTCCGCAAATATCGTTTAAGGACGGTTTTTCACGTCCATCTTTATGCTAGGTCAACGGAACTCGAAGAACGCTTTTGCCGCAAGAAAGCGAAGCGTCCGGGCGAGGCAGCCGCCATTTACACGCAGGCTGATTTAATCAAGAATGAGAGTGACATTGACAGCTTTAAAAAGGATGCGGACGTACGTATCAATACGTCGAGAACAGACTCTATGGACACTTTAGTGCGGGTAGCTGCGCGCCTTGGGCTATATTCGCCACCGGATTTTCGCTGTGTTGATGTTCTTGTCGGCGGACAATTCGGGAGCGAGGGCAAAGGCCATATTGCGGCTTAATTGGCTCGTGACTACGACGTACTAGTTCGAGTCGGCGGCCCTAATGCCGGCCACACGGTTTCGAGCGAGTCAGGTGTATCGACTTACCATCAACTGCCGTCAGGAAGTCGTGATATCACGGCTCATATACTGCTCGGACCCGGCATGACGATTAGGGTAGATAAACTGCTCCGCGAGATTGAGGAATGCAATATCACCCCCAGTCGCCTTTTCATAGATCCGCAAGCTATGATTATTGGCGACGAAGATATCGAACAAGAAGGCGGTCTGGTATCGGCAATTGCGTCTACCGGGAGCGGAAGTGGTGCAGCAGCCGCAAGACGAATCTTGGGTCGGAGACCTGGGGAAGTCAAACTCGCTCGCGACATTCTAGAGTTAGAACCCTACGTTGGAACCGGACCACACTATCGCGGATCTACTGTCAATCAATTGGAAATCGTCTATAGGCGAGGATCATCGGTGCTGTTAGAAGGAACCCAAGGCAGCGGCCTTAGTATATTTCACGGTCAATATCCATTCGTGACGTCTCGCGATACCAATGTGGCCGGATGCCTCGCGGAAGCCGGTATATCTCCAGCGCGCGTAAGGCGAATTCTAATGGTCGTACGGCCGACGCCGATTCGCGTCGGTCATCCAGATGATAACACCGGCCATTCGGGGCGGATAAATCATGAAGTCACTTTTGACCAGATTGCAGAGAGGCTGGCTTGGATAAGGTCGAGCTAAGAGCGAACGAGAAGACATCCACTACAAAGCGAAATCGTCGCGTGGGCTGGTTTGAGTGGGACCAGTTTCGTCAAGCTTGCGCACTCAATGCGCCCACCGATATCGTTCTAACGTTTGCCGATTATTTCGATGTTGAAAATCGGACGGCCCGCAGATTTGAACAACTTACACAAGATACAATTAAATTCATCGAAGAGTTAGAGCGTGTCGCACACGCTCCAGTGTCGCTTATAAACACGAGGTTTCCAAGAGACGAATTAGACGAGATAATCGATCTCCGAACCGTAATCGACAGGAGGAATTGGATGACGTCGCGCGCAAAGACCTAGTGGATAAAATCTTGCGGAGGAAGCCGGCGGAACTGGCGGCTTTCTGCCACTTTTGAAGCACCGAGTCGGGCACGATGCGTCAGATTCTAACCACTAGGCAGGTTTACGATGGTAATGGCGGTCGCCCGGCCTGCCATGGGCGCCCATCGGCGGACTGCCGGTCATCGCGGTCGCGGCGCAAGCGGCTGGAGAACTTTACCCGTATTCTACGTGATGTAGGCCCGGGCACACAAGGAAAGATGCGCTGACGGCCCCACTACGCAATTGCATCCAACCCCTTAACCCGCGCCAGCACAAGCAGCTTCAGCGACGGCCCGCTCGGACGCTTAATCCCCCGCTCCCAGTCACTCACCAGCTTCGTGCCCACATTCAGGTGCCGAGCCAGCACCGCCTGGCTCACCCCCTCCCGTTCCCGCAGCTTTTGGATATCTTCTGGGCTAATCGGCTCCATCGGCGTCAGGCAGAACGCATCCAGATCGCCCATTGTCGCCTTGTCCAACGCGCCCACGCGATACAGGGCGGAGGCCGTCTTGTGCAGCGATTCCAGCCGCTGAGTCCGATAACCTCGTTCAGCCATCGCCAACCACCTCCATGATTTCCTGCCCGGCCAACAACGTCCGCAACCGGGGATCGTCCATAGTCAGGAACGCCGCGGCGACCTTGCGCCAGAACTCCAGTTCCGCCAGGCCGATATTGTCGCGTTCATTCTTCGCGAAGCCATAGACGAACACCGTTCGGTCCCCGGACCGGAATGCCATCAGCGTGCGGCGCCTCCGCCGCCCCTGCCGGGGTCGCGCCACCCGTTGCTTAATCAGGCCACCGCCGAGATCAGCGTCGATCAGGCCCCTCTCGGCGCGGCTGGCGGCTTCAAGCAGCGTTACGTCCCGAAGGGCCTCGCGCCGGGCGAAGCGGGCGAACTCCTTGGTTTTGAAGACCCGCACGATATCGACGCAATCCCAGGAAGATGCGCCGTTTTTTCACACTGTGGGGGATAGCTCGAGCAGTTCAGAAGCGTCGGGCGGCCCGGGACCGGGGCGGCCGTATGGTTCGGCGCGCCGTTCGCCCAATCTACGCGGCCGATCGGCGGCACACGGCGCTTGTTGGACCAAAGTCGTGGAGGGCCGGGACAAGCCCGGCCATGACACGGTGGGCGCAGCCGATCCACCCATGTCACGGAGAGCGCAGCCGATTTACGGAGGGATTGGCCGCCCGTCCCGTGACATCAAAGCAACGACCCTAACAATCCTCCCCGCTCCCGATCGCCATGATCGCCCCGCCGATGGCGATCGACCCGAACGTCACCACCAGCCCGAACGTCAGCAGCCCGAACGCAATCCACCCGCCCTGCGTGTTCAGCACCAGCTCCCGCAACGACCCGATATCGGTCGCGACGATCCCCACCGAGGCGACCACCCCGGCGAGGCAGCCCGCCAGCAAATGCGGCAGAACGTAGCGAAGCACTTCCATGTCCCGAGAACGTATAGGCCGATCCGGGTTCCCCGCCACCCGCCGCAAACCACAACCATAACGCGAACGTGTTCCCGCCCGAGCCAAATCCCCGCCGAACCCGCCCCGCCAGCGGCCTTGGCACCCGCTCCACCCCGCGATAGCGTCGCACGCCCAACCCGTCCAAGGGAAACGTCCCGTGATCAACAAGATCGTCCAGTCCATGGCCGACACCATGAGCGGCATCAAAGACGGCTCCGTCGTCCTGCTCGGCGGCTTCGGTGCCGTCGGCCAGCCCAACGCCCTGATCGACGGCCTGATCGAACAGGGTGCGAAGGACCTCACCGTCGCCGCCAACAACGCCGGTGTCGGCCATGTCGGCCTCGCGCGGCTGCTGGAGCTGGGACGCGTCCGCAAGATCATCTGCTCCTTCCCCCGCAGCTCCGACCCGGTGGCGTTCGAGACGCTGTATCGCGCCGGCAGGCTCGAGCTGGAAATCGTCCCGCAGGGCACGCTGGCGGAAAGAATGCGCGCCGCCGGCGCCGGAGTGCCCGCCTTCTTCACCGCCACCGGCGTGGGCACCAAAATGGCCATCGGCAAGGAACACCGCGACATCGGCGGCCGCACCTACATCCTCGAACACGCGCTGAAGGGCGATGTCGGCCTGGTGGAAGCGTGGGAGGCGGATCGCTGGGGGAACCTGACCTACAGGCAGGCCGGACGGAATTTCAACCCGGTGGTCGCCATGGCCTCAGACCTGACCCTGGTTCAGGCGCAGCACGTCCGCGACCTCGGGGAAATCGACCCCGACCACATCGTCACCCCCGGCATTTTCGTCAACCGCGTCCTGCACGTGCCCTACGGCGATCCGGCCGGCTTCTGAACAACAGGGAGACGCAAGCATGTCCGCAACCGACGCCGCCTTCAAGCCGTTCACCCGCCAGCAGATGGCGCAGCGCGCCGCCGCCGACATCCCGGAGGGCTGGTATGTCAACCTCGGCATCGGCATCCCGACCCTGGTGGCCGATTACGTGCCGATGGACCGGGAGGTGATCTTCCACTCGGAGAACGGCATCCTCGGCATGGGTCCGGCGCCGGACAAAGACAAGATCGAGCCGTGGCTCATCAACGCCGGCAAGCAGTATGTCACGCTGCGGACCGGCGGCAGCTACTGCCACCACGCCGACAGCTTCGCGATGATCCGCGGCGGCCACCTGGACCTGTGCGTGCTGGGCGCGTTCCAGGTGGCCGACAATGGCGACATCGCCAACTGGGCGACCAGCGACAACGACAGCGCCCCGGCGGTGGGCGGCGCGATGGACCTGGCAACGGGGGCAAAGCGGCTCTGGGTGCTGATGGAGCATACCGCGAAGGACGGCACGCCGAAGCTGGTGACGCGATGCACCTATCCGCTGACCGCGCCCGGCGCGGTCAGGCGCATCTACACCAACCTGGCGACGATCGACGTGACGGAGCGCGGCTTCGTCGTGCTGGACATCGTTCCGGGCCTCAGCCTGGAGGATTTGCAGGCGCGAACGGAGGCGAAGCTGCATTTGCCGGGGTAAATCCCCGCCCGGCTACAGCGTTCGAATCTCCTGCGGCGGCAGCGCGGCCAGCAGATCCGCCGCGGTCCGCCCGAGCACCGGATGCACCCAACCCGGCGCCACATCCACCAGCGGCGCCAGCACGAATGCCCGTTCATGCGCCCGCGGATGCGGCACGATCGGGTCCGGCGCATCACGCACCAGCCCGCCGATGGCGACGATGTCCAGATCCAGCGTCCGCGGCGCGTTCGGCCGGGTGCGCTGCCGCCCGAACGCCGCCTCGATCTGCATCAGACGCGCCAGTAACTCCGCCGGATCGATCGCCTGCCCCGGCTCAACCCGCAAGGCCACCACCGCGTTGACGTAATCCGGCTGGCCGGACGGAGGAACCGGCGCCGTAAGGAACCAGCGCGATACGGCGGCCACGCGCAGGCCGGGCAACAAGTCCAGCCGGGCAACGGCCTGTCTGCATGTCTCCAGCGGGGAGCTTCCGTCCGCACCGGGGATATTGGCTCCGACACCGATCAGCGTCATAGTCATCGAAATTCCATCATCACCGTTTCGATATTCACAAAATTGGTGCATGGTTATAGTGTTTCTGTTCCGAGTCTTTCGTTCAGACGGGATACGCCTTTCCGGGCCTCCCCATCCATTTTCTAACCAGTTCACAAGGTTAAGACGATGTCTTTTCTACCCAACGAACGTGTCGCCCTTTTCATCGACGGCGCAAACCTGTACTCCGCATCCCGCAATCTAGGGTTCGACGTGGACTACCGCAACTTGCTGGAATCCTTCCGCAAAAAAGCGAACGTGATCCGCGCCTACTATTACTCGGCGGTGCTGGAGACGGAAGAATACTCGCCGCTGAAGCCGCTGACCGATTGGCTGGCCTATAACGGCTATGCCCTGGTCACCAAGCCCGCCAAGGAATTCACCGACGCCACCGGCCGCCGCCGGGTCAAGGGCAACATGGACATCGAGATCGCGGTGGACATGCTGGAACTCGCCGACAAGGTCGATCACGTAGTTTTGTTCAGCGGCGACTCGGACTTTCGGCGGCTGGTGGAGGCGGTGCAGCGCAAGGGCGTCAAGGTCTCCGTCGTGTCCTCCGTGCGCACCAGCCCGCCGATGGTCGCCGATGAGCTGCGCCGCCAGGCCGACGATTTCCTCGAGCTGGCGGAGATCGCGCCGGAGTTCACCCGCCGCCAGACCGAGCCCCGGCCCCGCCCGGCAAACGGCCCGGTGCGCGGCACCCCGGCGGAACCCTACGCGGATCCGCATGACGCCGTATGAGCGGGTTCGAGGCGCCAGCGCCTGACTGCCGTCTGTGCCCACGCCTGGCGGACTACCGGGACGCCAACCGCGCCGCCAATCCCGGCTGGTACAACGGCGCGGTGCCGAGCTTCGGGCCGCTGGATGCCGCATTCCTGGTGGTGGGCCTCGCACCCGGCGTGCGCGGGGCGAACCGCACCGGGCGGCCGTTCACCGGGGATTTCGCCGGGGTCCTGCTGTACCGCACCCTGCTGAAGTTCGGCTTCGCGGAGGGGGACTACGCGGCGGACCCGGCGGACGGGCTGGTGCTGAAGAACTGCCGGGTGACCAACGCGGTGCGCTGCGTGCCACCAGGCAACCTGCCGCAGCCGGCTGAGATCAACGGCTGCAACCCCTTCCTGGCCGCGGAACTGGCGGCGATGCCGCGGCTGCGCACCATCCTGGCGCTGGGCGGCGTCGCGCACAAGGCGGTGCTGCGGGCGCGCGGACTGAAGGCCAGCCATGCGCCTTTCGTGCACGGGGCGGCAATATCGCTGCCCGGCGGAATGTTTCTGGTAGACAGCTATCATGTTTCAAGGCTGAATACGAATACCGGCAGGCTGACCACCACTATGTTCGAGGCCGTGATCTCTGATATAATCGGTCGCTTGAACTCACACCCATTGACACCATAGGGCTATTATGCGCCTGACCACCTTCTCCGACTTCACGCTGCGCACGCTCACCTACCTGGCGCTGCACCCGGACCGCTTCGTCACGATCAATGAGATCGCCTCGGCGTACGCCATCTCGGCCAACCACCTGATGAAAGTGGTGCAGGCCCTGGCCACCACCGGCGACGTCGTTACGTTGCGCGGCCCGCATGGCGGGCTGCGCCTCGCCCGGTCGCCCGCCGACATCAGGCTGGGCGACGTGATCCGACGCACCGAGTCGGACGCGGCGCAGACCGCCTGCTTCGGCACCCCGGAAACCTGCGGCATCCAGCCGGCCTGCGTGCTCAGCGGCATCCTGACCGAGGCGCTCGCCGCCTTCATGGCGGTTCTCGATAGCCACACCCTGGCCGATCTGATCGCGGAGCCTGAGTCGCTGTTGGTCTTGCTGGACAAGAACGGGCCGTCAGGCCGTCCGTGCAAGCTCACCGCCAATGGCGCCCATCAGTAAGGCTCCGCCGGGTTCGTCGCTGGAACCGAATGTCCCGGCGATGCGGCCGTCCCGGCCAATCAGCACCTTGTTGAAGTTCCAGGCGGGCTGCCAGTTCCGCTGCGCGTTGACCCAGGCATAGAACGGCGCCGCCCTGGCGCCGCGCACATGGGAAATCGCGGATAGCGGGAAGTCGATGTCGAACCTGGTCTCGCAGAAGGTCTTGACGGTCGCGTTGTCGGCGGATTCCTGGTTGAAGTCCTGGCTTGGGATGCCGATGACCGTCAGGCCGTCGGGGAACTTGTCTTCGTGCAGCTTCTGCAGGCCGTCATACTGATAGGTGAAGCCGCAGAAGCTGGCGGTGTTGGTCACCAGCAGGACGCGGCCCTTGTAGGCGCCGAAATCCAGGGTCCCGCCCTCGATCGCGGGAAAGCTGAAGTCCCAGGCGGTTTGATCCTTGTCCGCCGCCATCGTCAGCACCCCCGCCGCACCCGCCAGCATAAGCCGTCGCGTCACATCAGCCATATCGCTCCTCCAGCCAGGGATCGCCGTTGTTGTGGTAGCCGCGGGTCTCCCAGAAGCCCGGGTGGTCGCTGATGGTGAAGTGGATGCGGCGCAGCCACTTGGCGGACTTCCACAGATAAAGCTTCGGCACCAGCATGCGCACCGGCCCGCCATGCTCACGGCTTATCGGCTTGCCTTCCCACTGGTGCGCCAGGAACACGTCCGGCTGGTCGAACTGATCGAGCCGGATGTTGGTGGTATAGCCGTCATAGGCGGTGAAGATGACGTGCCTGACATCCGGGTGCGGATGCACGATGTTAAGCAGCGCACGGGCGGCGACGCCGCGCCAATGGTTGTCGTAGCGCGACCACTGGGTCACGCAATGCATGTCGGAAAAGCCCTCGGACTGCGGCAGCGCCATGAACTCGTCCAGGCGGAGACTGAGGCGGTTTTCCACCGCGCCATCGACATCGAGGCGGAATTTCTGCTCGGTGACGTCCGGCTGCTGGCCGAGATCGAGAACGGGCCAGTCCCGCACCAGACGCTGCCCGGGTGGGAGCCTTACCGTGTCCGGGTCCGCTGTCGTGCCGGTCAGCAGGCGGCCTTCGCGCGCCCAGTCCTGCTTGCGGCCAATCAGCTTGTCCCGGTTCGTGCCCAAAATCTGTATGCCGTCTTCCGCCATGCGCGCCCCTTTGGAACGACTGGTAAGCTGAGGCTTCGCGGCGATGTTGCAAGTGCTAAGGAGTCCGTTACGGGTCGGCTGGCCTTGACCGCAGTAGCTCTTATGGCGTTGATTGTTGGTCTTCGCGAGGCGGGCACCGGCCTCACCCCGTCATGGCGGGCGGAGGCCCGCCATCCACGCCTTGGCTGCGGCCTGCACCCGCGGAAGGCGTGGATGCCGACCTTCGTCGGCATGACGTTGTCGCGTTCCGCAGTGCAACAGGTGCTTACCAACAACCAACGCTATAAGAGCCACCGCAGTAGATCTGGTTGCACGAGCGTGGGAGGCGAACCGGCATCGCCTGTGTGCGGGCAAAGTCCGCGTTTCGACGCAGAGCCAGCCAGCGGCGGTGGCCGCACCGCGATGACGGCAAATATCGCCGGCGTCGGGGCGGACGTCATGGTGGCCGTAGGGCCACCATCCACGCCTTGCGGAGATGACGCGAGCGAAGGCGTG